>Ga0210387_10000117_pt1 | contig 55947 bp, 56 predicted proteins | sample IncBWC7OmetaG_FD_160108 | JGI IMG/M metagenome (GOLD analysis project Ga0210387, IMG submission 160108) | Forest soil microbial communities from Barre Woods Harvard Forest LTER site, Petersham, Massachusetts, United States - Inc-BW-C-7-O ... | reverse complement strand
TGACATAGGCTTTTTCTGGCCAGAATTAACCCAAAATGGCTGGGAGGTGTCCAGTTTGGCAAAGCTACTGCCTGATCCATTGGTGCAAAGCTTTGTTGTAATAAACAAGTAGTAATACTAGTAATATGAACCAAAAATCACCACTGAGTGCTTAGCTTTGAGGTACGAAATGCCAAAAAAAAAAGAGGTAATATTTGAATGTTCAGACAAAGCATGGAACTGATGAAATGGAGACAGCACAATCACAAATGAATTTGATTTGGAGAGCACATTGCTATGTCCAGATTGTAGTACAGACATGCATGTGGGGATGGCAGGTGAAAAGAACTTGGCAACACATTGTAATTCAAAAGCCTACAAAGCTGGATATGAGAAAAAGTTCCTTGATGCTAAATCTAATAAATATATGGTGTAATAATGCTCTAATGATTGTCTATGATGTGATTTTCTCAGATTTTCTCCTCGTTTGGGAGCTCACGTGACTAAATTTCCCTTTATAGAAGGAGGAGGGGGGTCTAGATGGGGGCTGAAAAAAAAATTATGAGTGTATATCACATTTTCCCGTCCTGACACCCCCTTGATCAACTCCATACCCTCCATTTCCTCACAGAACAACAAACTGATGTCTTACGTGGTTTCCTCTTAGTTCATGTAACTTTGGTTCATGAGGCCAAAAAACTGTGACACGACTGGCTATACAAGTTGAAAATAATGAAAAGTGACGGACTCACCGGCATTTAGGGCAGGCCTCAATGCATCTCGTGACGTCCCGATACTGAATTTAAACTCAGCTTTACCAGTTCTTCTCGTCATAGAAAGGAATGGTTACGAGTCTCTTGTCCAGTGTCCACACTGAACATCTACTCTCGATAGGGCATCCAAGTTCTTTAGTATTTTTATCTGAATGATTTCCGACACGGAATCATTAAGTCGTCGTATCCCGACACTTGTTCAATATTGCCAGCGCGGTGAGTTCCATTACTCTGATGCTGTTGGTATTCTCGTACTCACAGGGTTTCTCCCTTTCGATAGTCGCTTCTGCTCATGTCGAATGTTCGTGCTACGCTTTACCTTTAGAAGCATCCAACTGATAGGCGGGTTTAGCCATCAGCAGTCTTGGCGATGTGCTGCGTTACCAGCTGGTCAAACCAATACTAGAGAGTTGCGATGCAGAACATCTCCTTAGGCTAGAACAGGTTTCCCCAGTGTGTACTCGTTTCCACTCCATTTTCCCCAACCAACACCCATATTCAAATATTTAGCATCTTCAGAAAGACACACCAGGTATGCCGTCATGAAAACAATTGCATTGGCTTCTGATGTTACCATGTCGCAGAAATATGGAAGGATATGTGTTTTCGAACATATCCTGCAGCAACAGAACGATGTCTTTTGGGTGAAATAGAAGAACCAGAATCATGGAAACGTCAATACTTTGTGAGTCCAACTTGAAGAACCTTTCAAACGCACCCATATTTATATTAGCTAGATCCTCCGCAAAGCGGAAGCCAAACGCTTGGAAGAAGTTGGATCCCGACTACGTATCCAGCGACTAGAAGCGGACGAGCGCAAGAGGGAACGAGAAGTGAAACTCACAGATCGAGTACCCGCTGCGAAACGCCCACGGAGTGGATGTAGGATTTGCTATCTTCAAAGGTGTCCGGTCAGCCTCAATTCTAACCTGAATCTTTTCAGGGTCAACAAACGTCCAACCCAAGACCCTTTTCCAGAAGACCCGGTCAGAAGCTTCCAGAATTCAGAAGAACATGTATCACGCACGCATGATCCCCCCTATGCCCAATGGAAAGACTTATCGTGTACTACCCAACGCTCCCAGTGCTAGCCTACCTCCAGCACCTTCATCAAGTATACCAAGCCGTGTTACAGTCAACACGGTGATTCGCCGCCGGTCCTCCACAACAATCCCATCTACAATATCTACAAGGCCAACCTGCACATCGACGTCCTCATCCTCATCCTCGCCTTCGCCCTCATTATCGGCATCGGCATCGGCATCGGCATCCACTGCATCTTCATCCGCAACGTTATTGACAACATTATCGTCAATCACATTTTCATCCCCATCTTCATCCATCTCTACACCAGCCAAGCAACGCTCACCGACAAATCGTACATTGTCTCCAACTTCCCTAATTCAGTCCGACCCTCATCTGCTTCAATCCCCGATTGTAGTGAAGAAGGATCGTATGGCCGCCCTATTTATGCCTCGCCACCATGCCTACTCGCAACGCCCCGGATAACTTGTCTTGTGCTACGTGGTTCACCACCACGATATCTAATGACTCATTATCGTTGGAGCCAATTCGATATGTATCTGATAGTTTCCCAGGATCATTTTGGCACTCATAAAATGCACATTTGAATGTGCTTTATAGCACGTAACTAGTGGTATATCACAGAGCAGCCCTTGGTCAGATTGGCATCCCTTTAGATGGAAATCTATCTATAGTCAAGTCTCCTCTCGCGGTCGACCGTGACCTCACCCCACAGCTAGGGTTGCAATTGGTAGTGAGCGGGAGAAGACACAGGATGGTGATGTCGATCCAGTTTGGAGCCATTCAAACAAATGACTCATACTAAAGTTGTTTTGTACCTCCCTATCTACCGACTTGGTGGAATCAAAAAGCTATGCGTACCTGGAGGTTGTTCAAGTTATCCTTAATGACCAGTATGCTTAATGACAAGTTCGACTGTATACATGTATATATGTAGTAATATTAATGTTCTCAAGGCTCAATCTGACAAAAAATTTCCACCTTTCTCACCGTGACTTTGTTACTTCAACCTCATCTATGATTTTGCAAAAGGTGCTAAACGACACATTGAGAATGATCTTGACTCAGACTACGTGGGTTCCTAAGTCATTATCAATGTAACTATGCAGAACTGCTATGATGACGAGTCTTTAATCAATGTAGTATCAGATGCAATGTGAGAGACGTGTGAATGTTCAAATGCAATGAGAAGAGAAAACTGAGGTCAGTTCAATGGTAAAAGATGGTGATAGGAAGGATATCCAGACCCCTTCACATCCGCGTCGACCCCGTTCCCAAACTGAAATCGGCACCATCACCGTCCAAGGGCTGCCGTGTCTTCCCCTTCCCTTTCCCGCTCGGCGACAGTTGGTAGTCTGGCTGACTGACAGGAGAGTCAGCCGCCAGGTCTGGTAGAGGTGCTTCCCATATCCGAATGGTGTGGTCATCTGAGCACGACGCGAACATCCGCTCGTTTTTCGGATTCCACGCAACGGAGTTTACGCTCCCCTCTCCGTGACCAGAAAGAACCTCCAGCAGTGCACCCGTATCGCGGTGCCACACATACACATTACCGTCTTTTCGACATAGCGTTGAAAGATGAATTTTATGACAGAAATTATTAGCCCAGGTAGATGAATGATCAAAAAATGCGAACAAGCACCTTCGCTTCCGCTGACAACGAAATTGCCATCGATACCTCCAAAACAACTCCGAATGACATGACGCCCTTGGCTTTGTCCAGTAAACTTGCGTGCTAGTCTGCCAGCATTCAGGTCCCATAAATGAATCTCCTATTAAGCGCAAGAAAACCCGAATGAGAATGAAACTGCATAACGAGGAAGAAGGGTCTCACATCTGGAGAGTGGTTGATGAGGGCATATTGAGAATTCTGCGAGACCTTTACGCTTGTAAGTTCGCCTTCTAAGCGGATGGATCTGCATAAACAAGGGACAATTAAAGTCAACATCGATTGCCTTTCTTATACATAGAAGAAAGACAACAAATGACTACGTACGATTCTGTCTGCTTTGTCACCAAATCGTAAATAATCATACGATTATCAGAGGTCCGAGTCCCATTCGTTGGTACAACATTGCTACTGGTCGGTTGTGTAGTAGATTCGCCAGCTTGACTACCTCTTGATTGGTTCAAGTCAACTAACGGGGCCACAATTGGGGTATGGTGCATTCCAACTGTCACTAAGCGTGCAAAATCTGGGGTGACGGCCAGATCAGTTATCCGCATAGCCGTTTCTCCCCATGTGTCCCGTTGTTTCCCTTCTGCATCCTATGTAACATAAAAGGATGAGTATTGGACGTACATTCAGTGCGTTGACTGAAAGAAGACAAGGAACCGCGGCGGGGAATGTTGCGTACCCATTGAATGACTTTTCGATCAAGGCCTCCAGATATGAAGCCAGAGCCGTCTGGTAGCCAAGCAAGGGCAGTCACTGTTTCCAAATGTGCATCGAGGACCTGGATGCAGACTCCCGTCTAGATATTGCGTAAATCCCTTGCACTTACATGCCACAACATAAATTACCTTCGTGTTCCACAGCTTGATGAATTGCTCCGCGCTCGTGAGCAGCACCGAATCGTCCGTTGACCAAGCTAAACAGCCCACGGGGTATGGATGATCTCGTAGAATTAAATGCGGAGTCCATTCCCGGATTAAGGGATCTGTTTCGGGCTAAAACACAAGTCCAGTCAGCGATCATATTCAATATTGCAGCCTATGATGGGAGTAAAAAGAATGTTCATTGCTTACTCCAATTCGCCATATAATGGCAGTCTTATCTTTACTTGCGCTGGCCAGGTAAGCACCGTCATGACTCCATTCCATGTTCCACACTTCGTCGGTGTGTACTTCCAAAATAGTTGTTGTAATCCTCGGGAATGCGCCCTTGTCGCATTGGTGATCCGTGTATAGTGAGAATGCCGCAGAGTTTGTGGGTGAGTTGTGGTATACACATCGTTGTCGTTGATATGAGCGCGCTTGATGCAGGAGAGTAGAAAATCGCCGCTGAGGAATCATAACGGAGGAGGGAATGTAGCCTGAATGATGCAGGTGAGCTACGTTGAAGAGAAAATGAAACTTGGAAGAACACACGGTGAAGATTGGTGAGTAGTCGCCGCCTTGAGCTTCCGTAGGCACCGTCCCAGCCAGCTCGTTGTCGTAAATCCTCCGGTTCCGAGCACATCATAAGGCTAAAAAGAAGATATATCAGAAACAATTGTCCGCTGAAATCTAGGACTTGACCCGAACCTGGATAGTGTGTGTAACTGATCAGGATCGACATTCAGAGGTGCAAGTTCATTCCGTAGAACATGCAGTGCAGCTGTGGTCTTCTGAGATTCCAAAAGTTCCAAATATTTCTGCTGGCTAATCAGAAACTTGGCGTCCTGAAGTATGAAACAATCAATAAGATAACGACATGTTTCTTCGGGACTGCGATTTACCAATAATCCCTCATCATCACTAACACCCAGGCGCATCAGAGCAGCCTCGGCCAGTATCCAAGACCCATCCAAGATATACTGCCGAAATTCTGACACTTCCGGTGCCTCCATCGAGTAACCTGATTCCGCTTCCAGCGTGGCTGCCGATTCACTTTGTATAGTGACGATAAGGAAATATTCTCGAGTATTAAAAATAAAGGAATTGGACGAACATGTATCCCACATCTCGCAAGCTCTGTATCACCAGCCGCACGAACTCCTCCCGGTCCACGTATGAATCATCGTATAGTGACGTGCCCGGAAGGTTCACTCTCGCGATCGACCTGCTATGCTTCTGCACACCGTTTCCTACGACAACCCCCATTCCGGGTGATCCGTTCGCCACAGGCGCGGTGAACCCATTGCCATTGGTATGGCCGTTCGAGTGACTCGCACCGTCGAAAGGCACAGACGACGGGCCAGCAAGTGAAGACAAGTCTGGTGAAACAGACAAATTAGAGTCATGATCCGATTCCGAAAGTCTCATGTTGCTCCGTGATTCCTGGGGGACTTGCAGGCTTTGATCGATTGTGGTAAGTGAGGCGGAGGTAGAGCTGAAGTTGTCGATCCTTTGTCTCTTGCGAGCTCTGGTGGTTTCAGCGTCTGCAATGACGACAGGATATGAAGAAAGAGACACGACAATCAAACAATGAGTCAAAGAAGAGTAGAGTGAAAGTACGGTACCGGTATGGGGGAATTGGCGTACGTCACTGCTGCTATCCTGCTCGAGCTCTGACCTGGAACGAGTGGCGGGAATGAGTCTTGATACGTTTGCTGGAGTAGAACTCCCGGGAGAAGCTGGATATGATGTAGAAGAGGTAATTGGCGCGGGTTCCCGAGCTGAGGAGGACGAGTGGGGGAGGGAGTCCCGCGTAGGGTTCGTAGAAGAATCAATGATGGCAAAATAAGCTCAGGTAACGATGGCAGACAGGACAAAAGACTCGATGGGTAGTAGATGTGGACAACAAAGTCGCCAGGTCGGCGTTGCGGAACAATACAAGGACTCTCAAAGCATCAACGCATCAACTCTTCAGGGTGACTTGCGCGTTCCTCCTCATCGCGTGGTCCATTCGCACGAGAAACCCTCGATTTTAGCAACTTTTCACTAGCACATCGCGCTTGTCTTGCTCTTTGTGCTAACATTAATTCTACAGAACGTCGTAGACGGAACAGGTTTACATTGGCCTACTAGTAATCTTACGACAAGTTGAGGTGATGATGGAAACAAGGGTAGCATCCGCAAAAGTGACAGTCCTGGTGCCGTCAACGGTCCGAAAATACCGTATCACCCATGTACAGCACTTTTTGCTCTGCGTATACTTTGATTGTTTCTCGGTTTTTGGTACCAGGTACTGGGCAACGGGAAAATGCGAGGTGCACGTTTTTGGCGCGGCCGAGGCGTGAAAATTACATCACAAACTCAGTGTCGAGCTAGACTGCACCTCGCAGTATCCCCGTGGTAGACCGCTTGGCACAAACTGTAAAAAAAATCATAAACCTCGATGCAATTGCCATGGACATTCCGCGTTTCGCAATTTGGTGTGGAAAAGATGATCAAGAATTGAATTTCCCAAAGAGGAATATAGTCGTGATTGATCAGGTACCAGCCGCGCCGCCCGACCTCGGGCGGACGTGGTAAGGAAGTTCCCGATGCCAACCTTTTTTTTATTTTCAGCGCAAAACCTCATGATGCATGAGTCATGACAGCCACCATGGTCATCAAGGGCCTACGAATCGGAAAGGGTCAAGAAGCGAAGGTGGAAAGAAAAGTGTTATTTTTATGCATCGAGCGTCGTAACTATTGGAACACAATGCGATTGAACATTCGAGTCCGTTTTTGTGTGACTAATGAGTGCAAATGATTCCTTTTGAAAATGGGGTCGGAATGTGTGTGAAATAGACTGCAAATGCGAATTGAGTTTGGATGAAAGATGATGAGTAATCCAATAGATATGTGCCCATGTTGAAGGGATGATGCGAGAAGGGAAAAGAAAAAACATGAGGTAAAGGAATGGTGCAGGAGATCCGGTGATTGTGAGCAGGAGACACGAAGAACGAAAGGAGTCGTCTTTTGTTGATATAGATAGAATGTACGATACTTGAGGATGTGCAGGTAACGATTTTTCAGAGTAACTGGATGATTTGGTTGAGCGAACGAGCGAGGCTGATGCTGATTGAGGAGGCAGAGATAGGAAAGAGGTGATGTGATGTTGATGCAAGAATGGTTCCTTCTAATTGGCAGTCGGCAGTCGGGCATTTGTTTTCGTTCGGGCCATCATTTTTGAAGTTGTTTTCGTGGTCGGGCTCGTCTAGTATGATGAAAAATGACGAAGAGTGTTGAAGGGGCGTCGACATCAGCAAAACGGCGTCGTGCGATCATCGTAGACCAGCGTCTCCACGACTGCCAGTTGCGCGTTCGCGACGATCTAGTAATCCACTCCTCCCAACGCCGAACCCTGGCGCCTCAACTGGGGACCCAACGCCATCCAAATCCTGCACTTGCGCTCTCCCCCTCGTCTTCCGAGTATCAGTTGCAGAGCCCGAAACAGACTTCCTTAGAGTTGCATTTGCACGATTATGGTCGTCAAGAGCGACGATCGATAGCCTCATTTTCGGTGGTGGCGAGCTATTTCTTCGCAGAGTCGCCCGCCCACGAGTCATCGGTGGCCAATCCACCACGTGTTCGACGCTGTTCTTGCGATCCATACTCACTAGGGGTACGGGTTCCAAGTCTAGTTCGAATTCGACGTCAGGTGGTCTCGCGACGACATGGCGGGACCGGGACCGGGACCAGGACCGAGAACGGGATTTGGAATTCCTCGACCGCCGACTGCCCCTGGACGTTCCCGGTTCTCGGCGACGTCCTCGGGGTGGTGTGGCTTGTATGGAAGCAACCAGCGGCGGTGCAATGGACGAATTGGGAATAGAGAAACCGGCAATAGCAGTAAGGGTTAATTTTGGAGTGGGGGGTGATGGACGCGAAACTGTGTGAATCGAAGACGACGACTTGGGCGACGAGCGGTGATCAGTCGATGAGCCGCCCACCTGGAGAAGTGAAAAGTACGATGGAAGGCTTGCACGGTTGCGTTTGCGTTTCGCTTTTGTGAGGGTAGATTTGTGTTTCTCTGTCTCGCAGTCGTTCTCTGGTTGGTGATCGTTTTGGTCGTGGACGAGGTCATCTCGGGAAGAGAAGCCAAAGTCTGAAGTATCAGCTTCGTCTTCTTCCGCAGAAGCATGGGATTGGATGGGAGCGCTTCGAGGTACACCGCCCACGTGCCCGGGAGACGAGCCGGAAGATGTGCGCCTATGAAGAAGGGGTACAGTCGAGCGGTTGTTAGTTCCCGACGGGCGACGTGCGTAGGACATTGCGGATGATCTGATGGAATGGAGGAAACTAGCAGATTTCACACTGCCGTCGTAAATAGAGTCCGCCCCATCCTGGAAGCTGTGCTCGCTGCCAACACCGACGTCGTCGTCGTCATCGTCGTCGTCGTCATCGGTGACAACGGACCAAGAAGTGGATGAGGCAGATGAAGAGGAAATGGAGTAGTGGTCACGACCATGACAGTTCCTAAGGGCAGAACCCAGAGCGGAGGGAACAAGTGCGGGGACGTCGCCACCCACAGCGTACGGCAAATGTGGCGAAGAACGGGTGCTGCTTGCAGAGGAAATTGATGGGGAGGTAAGGTCTATGTTTTGGCAATCGTCACTGCAGTAGGCAGCTCTGGAATATATAAAAATTATAATGTGGCGAATGAAGGGAAAGGGGGTGGTGAACATACCCATCATCTTGGAGGGCCTTGCCACACACCAGGCAGATTTCCTCAAACATGCGGAGGATATGATAGGGGACGAGGTAGGGGATGGTAGGACCGCGGCAGGAGAAGTGGGTATGAACACAGGACCAAGTTTGCTTATGTAGGGAACGGGGTAGCTTGCGACATTTCGCGAAGAAAACGTTTTAATGAGTGATCCACAAATGACTCAATTTGGTATCACCTCATATAACACCTTCCTTTTATGGATTTAATGTTGCGTCACGTCGTCACACTTTCAGGTTCAATTTACATGAAACCTTGAGTCACCGGAGGTCACCGGCCGCGAGATCATTACCAGATTTCCTTTCTCCCATTGTCCCCCCATATTCTCGTCCTTTTCAAGTAACCAACCTCCATTATACCGTGACTCAGATGCAGATCCCGACGACTTTGTCACCCCATATCACTCAACTCATGCGCCATCACACGTTCCATTCCAAGGCGACCAGACACATCAGATGACAAACCCTTCCTGTCATAATCCAGCCTACTCCTGACCCCACAAGACGCTAACACTTGCACAAACATGTCTCGTGAACGGACACCACGTTCCTTTCGTCATACCTTACACAAAATCTTCGCTGAACGTGGGTTAAGACGAACTTCGTATACCGTGTGTATCCAAACCGTATTCCTAGCACATGACGTGGTCATGCTGTTGACATCCTTCCACAACCTTCGGATGGGAGATGTAACAGAATGACGACACTCGCTGAATATCTTCGTCGAAAGATCCATAACGAAACCGGGTAGTGTTTAACATCAAAAGATATCCTCACTTTGCAACCGGAAAAATATGCACATAAATGGTTCCATGGGACAGTATTTTTTTATTTCCCCTTGATGGAGAGCGCAGTGCTGTCGGTAATAGTCCGAAACAACTACTCAATATATTTATGGATTGACGATAACAAAACTAGTCCGTCGAGATAGGCCCGGCAGTTCTTTTGCCTATCTCATAGCTTAGAAAGCGTGACAGCTTCAATGTTACACCGTGACCAACTTGAAGACATTTACTTTTTTGGCATAAAATTAGTTCACATGATTCGTCTGCCACTGGGCTCCGCATTTACTTCCCGCATTACTTCCTGCAATTTAAACGTCATTTATGACGATGAATCACCTTGTCGCCATGACTCCTTAGATGCTTTTTATAATCTATGAGCGATTCTTAGGAATTTTCCAAGTCTTACCCAAGTCTTACCAGGGTGGACCCCAAATTGACATACAGGTAGACCACTTCCACCTTGACCCTTGACTTCGGGGCTCGATCCATCCCGCCCAGTCCATGCTAGCCTATAAATCATTAAAGTTTTCCCGATGAAAAAATTCGGTGATATACAGCCTGAAATGTCGGAGCGTGACGTGATGACTCCCATCCCGCTAGAATTGCTGACCCTGAAGTTCTTTTTCATTAACATATCCCCGTTAAGTCACTTGTGGAACTTATCTCCGGACGTCATTTCATTCTTAGATTTCGGCCCACCATTTTGATACAGTCTTCTCGAGGGATTACAGGCACATCTCCATATAAAAACCTAGTCACGCGGCGGACATGATCATAAATGTTCTTGCGCGCCCAAGCCCGAGAATTCTGCTTTCAGATCTGAGAACAATAGATCGGCGTGGCGATTGATGGTAAGATCCATTTGATGCACCTACACAAGTGAAACTGCGCAAGCGTGAAAACTTTATTTGTTTGTATTTGGAGCAGACTACTTGGCTGTCCACTCAGTACAGTTTATCTTGCACAGATTATGATCACTACAACTACTGAACTGCTTCGCACGCCCATCAATGCAGCAAACACATTCCTTACTTCATCCACCTGGGCCCACATTCTCAAGTTTTCGATCAGCTAATGCGAGAAGCATGTGGCCAGCATCTTTTCGTGGGGAATGTGTTACAGATCTAGATCGTCACAACTTGAAATGCTGCCTTGCCAAATATAAACAAATAAGTTTTCGTGCAGTTCCACATGCAAAGCACTGTAATATATAAGGACCCATATCAGCTTAAAAATTGCTACAACACAACCAGATTCAGCCTTGTCGATTTCCCCACTGTGGGTGGCCCTTGATTCTTAGCTAATTCTCCCTCAAAGTAAGTTAGTAACTGCTGATTTCGTGGTCACATGACAATCACTTGGGACAAGCCCAAATTTATCACAGCACACCTACTCAAGCCCAGGCCACTCACGTCCCACTCCTTCCATCACCATCACGCTCATCACCACCGTCCGCTTCCATATGCGATAATGACACTGTCGCAGAGGGATTGGAAGCCAACTCGGAGGCCAAAGCCGAAGAAGCCTGAGTAGTTTCTGCAGCCGTCGGTTCCGTCAGGGTGGACGTAGTACGGATCGAAGTTGTTGTGGGAGGGGAAACAGGCAGTGGGTTTTCCAATCCTGGACCTTTTCCTTCCGTCTGTGCTGCTGGTACGCCTTGTTGGCTGGTAAGTGATAGTGTTGACGGAGAAGCACTGCTGGCAGTGTCACCTCCATTAATGCCGCCTTGCAATGCCCTATCGCCATTAATGCTATTCGCTGGTGTCGGCACGGGGTTGGCAGGTGGAATGGGAAGGGGAGGTGGAGGTGTTGGCGTTGGTACAGGAAGTACTTTATCTACACTTGGCGACCTCCCAGATAACAAACCCTGAAGACGCTGGCTCGTTGAGCTAGCAGCGCTGTTAACAGTGTTGCTTCTGGTCGGTGTTGGCCCAGCTCCACGCGGAATGCTCTTTTCCGAGATAACCGTTTCGAGCATTCCGCTCGGGGTGCCGACATTCTTTAGCGCAGAAAGTTTCTGGTTTAGGAACTTAGCATCCGCGAGCAGCCTGAGAAGAAAGAAGCGTTGTGTTCAGATAAAATTATGACATTGATGGCTATTCGTCTCGCACCTCATCTTCGCCTCTTGATGTGGTAGTTCGATTTTACCATACTCTTCAGACAACCGGTGATTGATCGCTGCGAAGACCTGTGTCATCACATACTATAGTGATGGCCACCAATGTAGTCAGTAAGTATACCGGGTGGGGACTTGTGAATGAGGAAAGGGAATAGAAGATTTGGGATACCTTACCTCCACGATAGGCGTAGAAAGATAGCGGGAAAGGACTTTGTGCAGCGTAACAGTTTCCTTAACCAGAATTTCCATGTAATCGTTCACGCCTCCTCCGGGTTTTGGGACATCCCAGATAACAGTCTGAGATAAAACCAATTACAGCAACTTCTCAGCATGCAGTCCACAAAAGAAGACCGAAAACAGTTTCCTTACCTGAAGAGCTTTGATATGAGCACTGAGCCGGTCACCCATAATCGCAATCAACTTGGCGTGGATTTCGTTCTGGTGTTCTTGATAGTCCTACAGTCCGTGCTAACTCAATAGGAAATTCGCACAAATAAGGCATAACCCACCCGCTTCAGCTTATCGAACTCTACTAGCATGACAGCCTGCTTAGAACTCAAGTGACGCCTGAATGTTTCCCGGACATACGGAATAAGTGAGACCATTATTGATAGCGACTGCGAGGCGAGTGCTACACGTAATAAATACGATTAGTGCGACATACACGTAGCTTAAGGGCGCTCGATTACGTACCGAGATGCTTCGCAGTAATATTCTTCAGGCCCGCAGACCGCATGGCCCCAGCCCCCAAGACGACCTGACAGGTCCTCGAATTGAATGCCTTCAGGAATTCAATAGCACGACTCATGGTGTCCGTCGTCAACATGGACAAATTGACGATAACCCTGAAGTAATCCAACAAAAGAACGAGCGCCTCTGCCGTTGCCGACACAGCAAAATATGTTCTGTCCTCGATACGAAGATGTTTTGAGCCGGTAGTGGACACAGTCGAACCGTTTCTGTTTATGGGTGGGGCCGACGGTGAGTGTAATGTCGACGGTTGTGGATGAGTAGTCCCGTTTATTGTTGATGGGAGTGGTGAAAATGAGGTGGACCCATCAGATTTGAGGATGAGTTCGGGGGGATCGCGAACGGCGGATTCCACGATGACATTTGTAATGTGTTGAAGAAACGGTGACACCTCGTGCGGATTCCATTGTTCATCCTCTACAAGCTTGGCAGACTGGGATATTCGGGCCTGGTGGAATGTTTGCAAGAACACCTTGGCCTAATCATAAATGTCAGATACCAAATATGGCAGTGTTGGTGAAACAAAAGGGCGTTGACGGCTGACCTGACTGACGACAACACCTCGGAGTCCTACAATCATCCTCCGACAAATCACTTCGCATTTCACGACGAAATTCCACGAATCGTTGAAAAAGTTCAGAAAATCAGGCAATTCAAGCACTGCATGTTGTTCTGATCGCATGACGATCACATTTGCCGCCCGAGTATTGGATAATTCAGCTGCCGATGATAGAATATCCGAAAGCTCATCCCGAAGCGCTGGGATATCTGTTGAATTCGGTGACCTAAAGGTAACGATAAGTTGGATGATGGAAAATGTGGTCCATTGGAGGAATAACGAACTTTACGGTTTCGAGCACATTTAAGATGACCTGTCCTTGTGCTTGCAGACCTTCGACACCATTCAGGAGGCTCGTGTATATCGCTTGAATTGCATTCAAAAACTCTGCATGAGACATATTCCGGAGATAATTCGCCAATCCAACTCTGAAGTACAATTTTTATCAGCGCAACGTCGCAACGTAGTAATATAAGGCTCACCCTGTTCCAGGAGTAGGGTTATTTGAGGCCCTAGGATCTTCGTCATCGCTATCAAATGCAGGAAGATGCTAATAGGCAAACAGAATAATACATGTTCCAGCGATATTCACGCAAGAACGACTTGGCGTACCCGTCTGATCACACTACGTACTTCACCCATGACCACTTCTCTCCACGAAAGTGTCGCCTCTCTCACTCCTTTCGTCCGTACGAGGCCCTGTAACAGTGGCCACAGCCGATCCTTCAAAGATTGGTTGACTTGGTCCTTGGTTGAGGTGTTTGGTCTGGATCCTCCTCCATTGATACGCTCGACAAGGTCAACGCGGAGAACGCGGACAATTTCTGACGATAATGAGGAGGCAATTTCCATGGTTAGTGTTCGGAGATGGGTGGGGAGGGAGGCAAAGGCATGAAGAGAGGATAGTGGGACGATTGGGGACGATAGTCGTTTTTCTGGGTGTTCTTCGGGTGCTGAAGGTAGCGGCGACAGTCTCCCGTTCTGAGCTCTTGGTAGCGAGGGTAGAGACTTGATGGTGCTTGGCATTAGTGTTAGTGTTGGGGCAGGCGCAGCTCCCCATAGCGACTCCATCTCGTCAATGACACCCAGAGCTTCACCCCACTGTCCTGCAACCACAAGCCCCTTGGCGACACCTGTCATCTCCACAACGCCATTAACTACCTTCACAGCATCCCTTACCACACCCAAATTCCGCATTTTAGTCTCTTTGCGCACCACCTCTAGCCCGCGTTTTGCCCCTTTCTCGTCCACGTCATTCAGCAGCCCCCGAAGTCTTGATATTCGGTCGAGACACTGTTCAGACTCGGTTTGCAGATCTTGCAGATTGGTGAGGGCCGCGAAGAAGGAAGTGGAGCGGAGAGAGATTTCTCGGACGAGGTGTTGTTCGACTGTGTCGGCATAGTGGGAGAATTTCTCGAGGAGGGGGAGAGAGTGTGAGAGGGATGAAGGGTCGGGCCCTTCCATGTCTCCCCCTTCTCCATGTTCCGTCACTGAATTGAAAGTACGTGGATCGCCGAGGTTGAATGTAGGTTCGAAAAATACCGGTGGTACCGAATCCAGCGGGGGTATTGACCTGCTCGGAACAGGTCTTAGTGTTCTTGGGCCGAATGGACCATCAGCAGAAACCAGAGAAGTGCGTGGGGTAGGTCCATCTAGTTGAGCAGCCCCGTCCCGACCCAGCTGAGCATTTCTCTCAAACCGCTCCCATTCAGGGGAAATAGCACGGAGGTACGAGTCAAAGTCTTTACGGCGAACCCGGGGAAGCTCGGCTGGAGGAACAGTGGGGAGAGAAGAATGTGCTTTTGGAGGTGCTTGACTCTTGTGCGGGTTATTTAGTACGGTGGAGATAGCTGGTATAAATGAGGAAAAGTCTCCAGTTGCATGAAAGTAAAAGCATACCATGAAACCCATGTTTGGAGCTACTCCATTCCAAGGGTAATGCGCCAAGGGCAAGGGTGGTCGAAGAAGTATTGATCAGGTCAAGACGAGGCTGAGCTGAGAAATAATCCACCCCTCGCCCTTCTGTTGTCCCAGAGACACTTTCTGGCCCTGGCCTGCGAGACGACGGGTCCCAATTGAATCTGTACGGTCGTGCAGTGTGAACCTGGTCAGGCAACGCGGAGATTGGTGTCCCTTCTCTCGTCGTACTCGACGAATGATCAGACATTAATATTACACCGCAGGATGGACCCTTTCAGCACTTCCAGATCTTGGTATGAGGGAGCCGTGTCTGTGAGGTTGTATACAATTCGATCACCCCTCGTCAAGCACAGAATTTTTACTAACGTATTATACTGGAAGAATTTTGGTGAGAATCCGGATGCAGCCAGCTGACGATAGTAGCTTGGTTCAGATAAGCAAGCGAAGACTACCTCAGTGCCAGATGAAGCTTGAATTTCGCCAGCAGTAGTGGGAGCTTTACTAGTCTTGCTACTAGTGGATGATTGACTTCGACTCGGAACCAAACATCCTCATAGACATGTCTTTGATCCTTCAACTCCCAACTCCCCTCCGAATCTTCTTCTCTTACTTCCCTCTATGGACTTACCCCCCAATCTACCCCCCATCCAAAGCTACTCTCAAAACCCCAACAATCTGGATCCACCCACCCCGAGGCGAGGCAGACTTCCTCAGCAGCGACGTCGAGTGTCTCAAATGGCAAGCGTACCTCGCCCTCCGCGGTCTCACAGATATCACAGTGCGCTGGGACGTCTCCCCCGACGGCGGCATAGATGGACGGTTACCCAATCTGCACGTCCCGCTCCCCACTAGTGATGGTGCAGATGATGGGGAGTTATTGGCTGCACATTTGATTCCGACATGGGTTGACGCAAAGGTGGAAGAACGGGGTTTGGACTCGCTGGAGGGATATAAGGATGAGTCTGCTAGGGATGAGAGTCGGGCATGGGTCGCGCTTCTCGAGGGGAATGTTCATGCTGCTCTGGTAAGTATCGCGTAGAAGGGTATCTCATATTTATCTGCGTTCATCCACGCTGTCTCAGGTCCTATCTCAACCTCCTCCCTCCTACCTCTTTTCTTTCCTCTCCCCCGACCCAAACTCAAAGTCTGCACACTCAATCCATACCATGCTAAGTCCCCCACCACCCCCACTCTCCGGCCTAAGCTCCCTGCTCCCTCCGTATGGAACCCGCACCTCTACCACAACCATAGAAGCCCAATACCGCGAAGCAATCTCCTCCCTTTCCGAGCGCCTCGGCACTGAAAAATGGTTCCTGGGTTCCGAGTAAGTACCCCAAAACAAAATATATCCGCATTCGCGTTCAACTCCCAAACGGCATTTTTATTTACAGCGGACCGACGGCCCTTGATGCCCTGGTCTTCGCTTACCTTTACAGTATCCTCCACTCAAATGATAGTATCCGCATCGAAGTCACGCGTCGCGTGAACCTCGTTGCTTGGGAATGGAGAGTCCGCAGTCTAGTCAGCGAAGCATTTGTACATTAGTCGATATGATGTGGATGACAAGTCTACGTTTCTGAAAATCTACAACTGGTCGTGTTGTGGATTAATTGTTTTCGACAAGTCCGGGTGTGCATGCATCCCGTCCGCTCTGCCATTCCCGTTTGTTTTCCCATCCATGGTAGATGGCACGACGCGCTTTCCCCGCGCGCTACTAGTGAATCGTTTCCGCAGAGCGATTATCATCTTGGCGAACCTGATCATAAGTTCGTCAGTCCCACGCAGAAGGACGAGTGTGAGACTGAGTAACTCACCAAATCCAATTCAAAGCTTGAAGTGCAATGTTCCCTATACCATACACGAGGACATACCCCAACGGAATTTGTTCACGGACATCATACAAGGTGTGAAAGAAATCGTAGGACTGCAAGCAAGGGAAATATATTGAGTCGAAGTCCTGCGGCGAAAACAAATGTTGAATCTCACCATCTTTCCACCATATGCAATACGAACACCAAAGAATGTAACCAGGAGGGCTATCCCATTGACAAACTGGAAATTGCTTCCTGTGCGACCAGTTTTGTCTAAGAACCTGGGCAAATGGGATGATTTGAAAATCGTCGCGTAGGAGAATGTATATGCAAATCAACGAACCAGTGGATGTTCAAGAAGAATGTACTCCTGCATCATGAACGCGTTATTAATGAAATGGGAATGAATGTGCGAAGGGCATACGATTCCCAGAATAGACAGCGGATGCCGTAGTACGCCAGGAATGGTTTCTAGAGAGACCTGGGTCGTAAAAATAGCAAAGGGAGAGCGAGGTGTCTCTTACGAATGATAAGGTGTATATTGAGAGACATGCCAGCCCTAAATGATGTGAAAACAAGTTTAGAGGCCGGTGAGTAGAATAGAAATGTGGACTCACCGTGGATCACGAATCCGATATCCGTGAAGTTGATGACCGCGTCGAGGCTGTCCCACAAAAAGTACCTGCAAACGGAGACGTGTCAAGCCGACGGGTATATCGAAAACAAATAGTAAGCACCCGCATGCAATGGCTTGAACGAAGCCAGCTCGGTCGTCCCACCCAAACGCCCGGTCAGCATCGAGATTTGGGAGACCCAAACATTGCCCAGTGAGTGGAATAATCACGAGGACGTGGACTTGTGATACCACGTGTGCTGACCTTTACATATTCAAGAAAATATTGAATATGGCAGATTGAATATGGCAGAAAGAAGAAAGCACACCAATTATTCCTCGCCCTCCTCCCCTTCATCCCAAACGACCCTGGAAACAGCCTCCTGCTCAACGCTGGCGCTAAGACCTTGTGCACCAACAGAAAGGCCAGGAAAGATGTGAGGAAGGTGGAAAAGTGGGTTGGGAGCTTTGGAAGGCCAAGGGTCGTGGCGAGAGGGTTGGAGAGTGTCAGAAGGTATGCATTCATGGGAATTGGACGAGAGGGAGCTTGAGGCGTTCAAGTTGTGGCAATTAATCCAAGGCACAATCTCAGCGGTTATTAGGTTAAAATTCTACTTACGATAAATCTGACTTATCCCGGGGACCCGGGCCGGGCAGTCCGCAATCCAAAAGGAGAATTTTCAGCCTATTTGAGAGCAAATTTGCCAGTGGTAACTATCCCGTACTCGACATTTGGGCTCGATCCCGGTGCGCTTTGTATCGGTATGTCGACCAGCCTCCACGGGGTGAAGGTACCTCGCTTGGGCTTCGCTGAAAAGCATTTCATCGAGGAGCAAGGAAAAGGAGGAGACATTGACCGATGCCGCCAGGTAGCGAGTAATTACGCGGACAGAAACTCAAAGCGAACAAGGTAACTACTTGAACTTGAAGGACCCTTCAAATCGCTAGGCTACGTGACTATACTCTGCTATCTTTCTGCCCCTTCGGAAACCGATTTGAACGTCAACGACCTTCGCGCGCTTTCAACTACGCAAGCCTGGGATGGTTACCCCTTTTACTTCCCACCGGACTATGTCAGGTCTATCAGGATGTAGACTTGGATTCATAATTTGACTCCAAACATCCAACTTCGCATTTCCATAGCTTCGTGTTACCCGTATCGATATATCACAATCACGACTCCTTGGTATGTCTTAGCTGCCGTCATGCTTATTCCGATCCTTCGTCAGCTGTGTATCTTCATGCTCACGTTGTAATAATGTTCAAAGTCAAATGCCATCATTGGCGGTTGCTCACGGCTCGGTGTAAATCTCAAGGAAAGTCGGGAAAGAGAGATTGTGACGGAATACATACACATGGACAAGGCGAGACTTTGTGATTGGAGAGCGAAGGAAATATGCACATCAGAGTGAAAAAGTAGAGCCTGCACATGCTAAGTTGACCAGAACGGTCGAGACAACGAGCCTACAAAGCAGCAGTTGGGGGGTTGCCAGGCGAGATGATATGCAGGAGACAACGTCTGTACCCCAAGAGTTTATGTACATAAAGTATCGAGCAAAGGAAATTAAACTCACGGGTATTATCAACAAAGTGGGCAGAAGAAACAAAGACGGAAGATGGGAGATAGCTGGCCAGAGATCACAGAAATTCGAAAACAGGAAAGGCCATCAGAGTCCGAGTCCAAGTCTTCACGAAGGAGCACCGAGAAGCAGCATACAGGGTCGATGAGAAGTCAGAAGGTCCATGCATTTATCAAAGTTTGCCCAAGAACCCTTCCATCATCTTTCCCTTTGCAAGTCCGCCGCCGCCGTTATTGAGCTCTTTACTCCGTTTCTCCACGATGGCGATGGTTCGTTCGATCTTTGCGGGGACGTCGTTCAGTTCTTCTAGGGTAGAATCAACTTTGGGACAGAGGAACAACGGTTAGAAGGACAAAAGTCAATAAGTGGATCATGCAGGAGAAAGAGAGGGAAGAATGGGTTTGTATATTACCGCATTCATCGATGGTTTGTTGGAAGTCGGTCCAAAGCTGTTTGCGTTCAGCGTACACTTTGTCGAGTTGAGCAAACAGGGCCTCGATGTTTTTCTATCCGACGCAAAAATAGTGAGAAACCTTCTCAGAGAAGCGCATACGTGTAGGCTCTCAAACAAACCTGAGTCTCCAAGCAAGAAGACTCCAATTCATCCCTTTCCCTAATGGTCATGGCCTCCATCTTCACGCACGCATCATCAAACATCGACATCCCCTGGAAGAATTTTTTGTCCACTGTCTGGTCGATGATGCGGTGAACTTCCTTCACACTATTGACAGCGGGTACGAGGGTTTGTGCGAGGTCTTGCTTTAGCTCCTGACTTCTCAATGAGAAGGGTACTTGGAGGGAATGGGCGAGAGATGCTAGTTTGTTGTGTTCGGATTCTTCCAGACCGCTGAGATGACCGGTTGGCATCATTGATCAACACATATGCTCTCCAAAGAAATATGGGAGCTTACTTCTCATTCATCAAGGCAAAAACAAGTGTCTCCTCCTCTTCCCATTGAAATAGTTCATCTTCACCTTCTTCCTCAGCTTCCTCGTCGGCATCCTCCTTGAACGTGTCTTCATTTACATCAAAGTCACGATAGTCGCGGTAAGCACTCGACGACCTTGCACGCCTTCGGTCAGGACTCAGAATTTCCTTGTGAATCGATTGGAATTTTCTCTTTGAACGAAAGCGACTGTTGCTAGTTGGAGATGCATTGAATCGCGTATAGCTTCCCGACGCGTTCCTACCGAACTTAAATGTGGACCGTTTGGAAGGCCTTGAGGCTTTAAAAATGGCGTCAGAACACGTCAATACTGTCAAGAATGCTACTTGCTGGATTTTGGAGATCTTGTACGGGATTTGGGCTTGTAGGGGGACGAATTGTAAGGGGGTGTTCTGGCCATAGGTACCGGAGTGGTATTGATCAGGCCTCAAAGAACATCAGGTGTTGTAAATTGAAACTCAGCTGATTGACTGGCCTTGCCGCTAAACTTAACGCCAGATATAATTTGCTGTCATTTATTCTTCCCCTCTCCATTTTCCTCAGTTCTGCTGTCCGTTACCTGGCGTCTCTGCTATCTCGTTTCTGCGAATAGCCTAGCCCTTGGCCGGTGGTTTTTTCTTATTTCAATTAATCATGAATGCCCGTCCACACAAAGTTCGTGCAATATATCATTCCATGATGGCTTGTCTTCAACTATAAAACAGCAATCCATGTCCGAGCTCAAGCTCCGCCGGTTGACTGAGCATAACCAACGGCTACGGGAGGATTTGGCGAGGCCAAGAGTGCGAGTCAGCGAAGCAAGTGCAAGGTGGGTTCCCGATTCGTGACCACACATGCTTGTGTATACTAACCCTTACGGTAGTTTGATTCGTTACTGCAAAACCACAAAAGACCACCTTGTGCGCCTGCTACTCCTTTGTCTAGGCTGCCCACCGATGCTCATTTTCGATCCCCTAAATAGGTGCCATCAGTGTGGGGTCCTTTAGGCAAGGGTGAAGACCCCTACGCACCACCGGCTCAAGGGTGTAATTGCATAATTATGTGATCACTCCACATTCCCTGTCATTCGGATTGTCTTTTACATAGATAGGGGCGGGCCTGTCGGGAGCTGCGAACTCTATGGTGATTGTGACAGTCTGGGGTCTCTGCAAAGAGTCGGAGTTTTCGGTGCTTTGGATACGGCTTGTGCAGTGACTTTCTCATTTCTCAACCAACCCACGCACTCTTTTACTCTAGTATCTTCGACCACTCCAACCACAATCCACCATTGGACATTCTCTTTACGTTACTCAGGCTCACCCACATTATACATTATTATGTCTCGTCGACTGCTGCTTGTCTCACAACGGTGCTTCCTCTCGGTTTTATTATTGGGTCTGGGGGTGTTCTGTCATCTCTGCTTCCTTTCTTATATTACATACCCTTTTCATGCATATATCATGTATTTTTCGTCAGGAAGCACGTGTGGAACACGCGTTGTTTATGGCTTCTGATAAATGTGTGCGAATCTGAGCAAATTCGACCGAGTTTGATGCTGTTTTTGGATTGGCTTTCTCAGTCTTGACGAGTACAAGGACACATAAAACTAGCCTGTTCTTACAACTACCTTGTTGATCAAAACGCTTCACCTTCAACACCTCGACGCTTCCTACGACCTGAAGACCTGAAGCTGAAGCATCCTCGAATACGCTTACGCTGAATAGTGAAGAGCAATCCAATCCGGCTTGCCGATTGCCATCATCCCCGTACGAACCCCATTCTCGAGCCCCATTGATACCGCTAATGCTCATGCGTACTCAAAGTTATTGCAGCAATTCGTCTTTGTCTTTCCGGGGGTCTCGTACATTCCGACATAAATCATCATGAGCTCTCGTGCAGGAGGTCGCCAGTCGATGTCTGAGCTGAAACTCCGGCGTTTGATCGAGCATAACCAGCGACTGAGAGAAGATCTGGCACGGCCTAGGGTGCGGGTTAGTGAAGCTAGCGCAAGGTGCGTTATGAGCGTTATCTAGACTGGTTTTTTCACACAACTTGCGCCCCCAGTTTGATTCGGTATTGCAAAACTACGAAAGATCATCTGGTGAGTAATTTTTTGTGTGGTCTCTGGTCATGCCCGACCATGTTCTAATATTCTTCTACAGGTGCCATCAGTCTGGGGACCCGTCGGACGGGCGGAAGATCCCTATGCGCCACAAGGTGGAGGCTGTCAGTGTTTGATCCAATGATCACCTACCGTTTGCCCCGTCCTCCCCTTACATGGACCGGCAGATTTCGGTCCACAGGAGACGAATGATGAAACCTACATGCATAACCACACCTGTATACTTACCACTCCATTCCGGCCTTTCCTTCTCCCACAGTTATGTTTGCATTTGCAATTGCTATTTTCTACTCCTCTGATGTCTTTCGGTATGTATGTAAAGTTTCTTTCGGTCACTCAGTAGCAGGTTGAGGTCTGATCGCTGGAAGATTGGATTTCGGATTTCGATTGCATTTTGTATAATGATATTGACAATTTGCTCTGGATGGTCGCTATTCCTTCTCCACATGGCTGGTTATAAGACAACACAATGATACAGCTGAGACTGATGGATTAGACTGTCAAAGCGCCCAAGGTCTCCAATCCTTGATATTTCACTCGTATGATCTGGTTCGAGAAGGATGTCAAGGCAATATTCAAACCAAGGCTATGGAAAGCATAAGCCTTACCTCTTTTTGACTTGAACTCAACAGAAAAAGCGTGGTGGGTCACCGTGGCCATCACACCCTTTCCAAGAATTTCCGTACATCGCGCTCATTTAAAGCCCCAACGAAGTTATCAACTAGTTCCCCGTTTCGGAACGCGAACACAGTAGGCAGCACACGAACCTAATATGTGTGAGCCAACTAGCCCAAAGGAAAGACTTGGACTGGGAGAGATAATACGGACTTTGAATTTCTGACCCAACTCGAACCCATCGGGGTCGTCTGTATCGACGGTGACCAAGTCAAGTGGCAGACCAGTGCCTGATTTGATTTCTGGGTCGGTGGTGATCTTTTCGAGGATGGGAGAGAGCAGTTTACACGGCCCGCACCAGCTTGAGGAACCAGGCTGGGTAAGCAGTTTTAGATTCGTGAGGTTAGGCGACATACTCCGCATAAAAATCGACCAACACGACCTTGTCTCTGGAGGTTTCTTTGGAGGTTGCCCTTTCAAATGTCTACCGACATTCGGAAAGACTTTATCACGATCAATTCGTTTATCAATGTAGGAGGTTGGAGATTCTGAACTAACCGCGATGTCTGCCTTGGGAAAGCATTTAGTTCGACGTGAGGAGGAATGAAACTTTCGATAGTTGGCAAATATGCACTGCGAACGAGGTATCATCGCTGACGCCGATTTGAGAGATCGGACAGCGAGGGAGGAGTTTGCCATTAACATTTAGGTTTGGTGTCAGTGCGGTGACGGTGGAGGGATTCCCAGATTACCAAATCTGGTTCACTTCCACCTTTCAAACCTTTATACCAAGTTGCTCCTACTCGGAAGTATCGTCCCCCGAAGCTTATGCTTGAACAATTTTTGTATGGCATGGCGACACTACTACTAGTGGTTACGCCAAGCGTTCTAGTTAGCCAAGTGCTATGTGGTTGCTTGAAATTCCGTAGTACTCTGCATCATGATCATGACATCGCGGTCTAGTCGTGCTATCTCGGGCTGCGTCTTTTCTGGGAACTCTTGTCCGTATGTATAAGTTCAAGTCGGGCAAACACACTCCCCCGTTTTCCTTCTTCCAGCTGGTCACCTTTTCAATTGCAGTTTCCCGAGCAGTGAGTCAATTTTCCTTGTGCTTCCAATCTTATTCATTGACATTTTTGCAGGCTCTTTCGTTCCAGTTCTGTCCGTAGAGACCCTTCCAACCGTAATCTTTCTTTTGATCCCGTTCCAAAATGCGTTTCTCTACTGCCATTGCTGCTTTTGTCCCGATCCTTGCTGTCTCTGCCGCCGAAATCACGGTCCTGGTTGGTGATGGTGGAGTAAGTATTTCTATCTTCAGGTCATGCCAAATTGACACTCACTTATACCTTCCAAAGCTGACATTCAATCCCTCGAGCGCACAAGCCCAAAACGGTGACACTGTCAATTTCGAATTGTACGTCTATTGATATGCTTTCGTGGTATTCAGACTAATCTCATTCTTTTTCCAGCTGAGCCAACAACCACGTTAGTTGTAAAAACACAATGCTATCGACACACTCGTATTAATGCGTATTAATGACTTTGATTCTCCTGCAGTCGGTCACACAATCGACATTCGCGAGGCCATGCACAATTATGACTACACCTGCACAAGGCATCGACTCCGGTTTCCAGGCCGTCGACGCGGGTGCCACTTCCTTCCCTCAATGGAGTTTCACCGTGACCAACAATACTGCTCCCCTCTGGTTCTTTTGTGCTCAAATCAAGTAACTTCCTTCCCCCTTGCTTATCACATTTCATTTTGATTCAATTCACCGTGGGTGCGAAGTCACTGTCCACAGGGAATGGTGTTCGCTTTGAACCCTACCGCGAACAAGACTTTTGATGAATTCTTGGTAATGGCTTTTCTATCGTCCCCTCAGCTGAGGCATTGACCATGGGCACATCGACAGGCCAACGCTAAGGCAGCGACCCCCGGCTCTTCGGGTGGTGCCTCCGGATCTGGATCTGCCACACTCTCAGCCTCTGTTTCTGTCACAAGTTCCACAGCCAGCACGGACCTTCCTTCCCTGACTAGTTCATCAGGCGCATCGGGATCTCCTGACACCAGTGCTCCTACTTCTGCGGCTGATTCGGCCCCTCCTACAGCTTCTCCTACTGGTAATACTGCCCTGCGGACCAGCGCTAATGCCGCAAACATCCTCACCGTTTTTGGTATCCTTGTTGGATTGATTCTATATAGTGAGAGTTGCCATTGTGGGTGGTATATAGCCCTGAGAAACCAGCATGATTTTGATTGGGGATGTCTTTTAGCGTGTTGTGTTTTATTAGCAAGCTGTACTGGAATACATTGATGCAATATATCGGACTGGGGAAAGTACAAGTGTCGTCCTTGCCAGAGCTTGCTTTCCATAACAAGACATCAGATAAATAGTGCCAAATGAATATCTTGCAGACCCAGTAGTAGCTGAGTATTACTAGTAGTCGTGACCGCCCTTGCGACCGCCGGCGTGCCAGTGGCGCACCCAGAGCCTGAGTGACTTCAAGTTACTGTCGTCGTTGAAATGATGGACGCGATACGGGTAGCCAAGGTCTGTTTTCATTGTAACCTTTAGGACGTTGTTTTATGTTTAGTCCATGTTCTCATCCAGGTTGAACGTGTCTCATGCACGAAATCTGGGACCACGCTATTAGGCACCGTTCATTTAACAGCACACCACCTGATTTTTCGATACGATGAAGGCAAGGAGGAGGAGATGTGGGCAAGTCTATACCTTTGTAACTAATTGAAATCTGTGTTGAACTTCCGAGTCTCGCGTTAGGTCCCCTACCCATTGATTTCGCTTGTCACGCGGCTTCCACAGACATTGCAAGGCCAATCTCCACTCACGTTCCATTGTCGAACATTCGAGACGTTCTCTTTGGGTTTTTCGAGGGAGAATGAAGCAATCGATGTATTTGAGAGCGTAAAGGAACTAACTGTCACTAGTATGTTCACCATTCGCTCCTCTGGTTCAAGTTCGCCTGATCCAGGACTTTAGCGTCCGTCCACCAGCTCTATGCATTTTTCTACTCCCCAAATCCACCACTTTCCGCCAATGATGGTTGGTCACTTTATTCTCCTCGAGATGAGTTTGGGCGTATGGGTGTTGGATCTCGGACCAAGGCATGGCGGTTTACGGACATCAACAAGGATTACTCTGTGGGTACCCGTTGCCTTAGGTGGTCCTTTATCGATGACCCCCAGCGATTCAGTTCTGTCCAACATATCCTGCTCGATTGGTCGTTCCAACCAAAATCAGCGATACAACTTTGCAATATGCTTCGCGATATCGGAGTAAATGCCGGATACCTGTCCTCAGTTATCTTCACTGGACGAATTACGTGTGTGGTTTCCACATCTTATCATCCATTGGTACTCAAGGAAGATATCTATGCAGGGAAGCATAACTCGTTCTAGTCAACCAATGGTGGGACTCACCCAGAATAGGTCCATTCAGGACGAGAAGCTCATTGAGGCTGTTTTCCAATCACACTATTCACCGGAATCGCGGGCATCGAACACTCCCGTTTATGGTGCAACATCCACAAACCTCATCATCGATGCACGGCCAACGGCAAATGCAATGGCGAACACCGCCAAAGGTGCAGGCACAGAGAATATGGACCACTACAAAGAAGGCAAGAAGACTTACCTGGGAATCGATCATATCCATACTATGCGGGAATCTCTCGCGAAGGTCGTCGAGGCACTGCGGGAAGCTGATTCCATGCTTGCGAGCATCAACAATGACCTGCCTGAGCAAATACTAGGACTCGCAGTTCTAGACCGGCAAACACTTCGCCGGTCGGGTTGGTTACGCCACATTTCAGCGATTATAGAGGGCACCGTGCTAATTGCTCGAAATGTGCATGTGAACTCGTCTCATGTTCTCATCCATTGCTCTGATGGTTGGGACCGTACCTCTCAACTTTCATCTCTTGCTCAGCTTTGCCTTGACCCTTTCTACCGGACGTTCCGTGGATTTCAGATCCTCATTGAAAAAGATTGGCTTTCATTCGGGCACAAATTCATGGATCGATGTGGGCATTTGTCTTCGGATAAATTCTTTGTGTCCCCGGTGGAGCTCGCCAACAATGGTGGCAGTGCAGATGCTGCCCAGGCATTTTTAGCGTCTGTTCAGAATCGCTTTGCATCACAGCACCACATCAAGGAGACAAGCCCTGTCTTTCATCAGTTTCTCGAATCTGTTCGACAGGTCCAGCGTCAATTCCCCCAGCGCTTCGAATTTAATGAGCGCTTCCTCCAACAGCTCTACTATCACCTTTATTCTTGTCAATTTGGTACGTTCTTGTTCAATTGCGAACGTGAACGTCGAGTGGGTGATGGAGGTCCACCGCCTTGCGATCGCACGATCAGTGTCTGGGACTTTTTCAATTCTTCGCCAGAGCTGGAAAAGAATTTGAATTCCGCGTATGATCCAGCTTTGGATGACCCCATAAGCCGAGCGGCTACGGCCGATATGGGTGTCTTGTTCCCGAATCCCAAAGATGTACGGTTCTGGCATGAACTTTATGGTCGGACTGATGAAGAGATGAATGGGAGGGCAGTTATTGCTCAAGCTAGAGGGGTTGAGGTCATTGGTCCAGTTGAAGGAGCGGAAGATGATCCTGTCATTCGATCAGGTACTCCTTCTGCGATACCACTCCCCCCATCGCCTGCAAAATCACTACCTCTGACTCTGGCACCTTCACACTCGACAAGTTTGACAGCAACCCCAGCCAGGAGCATTTCTCCTTCCTTAGCGAGTAGCTCGTGGGATCATTCTACATCCTTGCCCAATGTCTCAACACCTGTACGGGCGGATAGTTTCAAGCCATTTGCATCTACTTCCTCGACGTTGTCACTAAGGCCTCCAAACTCTCCATCTCCATCCTCCCCCAATCAGTCGTCGTCTCCCAGTCGCCCTCATAGTAAACCACCGGATTTCTTCGCAAGCACTGGTGTGAAGTCTGTCTGGGGGAAACTATCCTCCAATGCGTCTGCTGCACTGTCCGTAGTGCAAGAGGCCTATGGTGGTGTTGCAAAGGATTTCATAAAGCCAGGTACCGATGGAGAATTAACTGAGAAGACGGCGGAATTGCGCACTCGGGATTCCTTGAGTGCTTGGGGTGATGAGGAACCACTCAGCGAACAGTCAGCTGGATCGTCTTTCACTGTCGGACCAAACAACCCATGGGCGACCACGAAGTTTCGAATGGCAATACCTCCCGCTCCATTTGAAAACCCATGGGGTTCAGTGCGAACATCTTCTCCTCGACAGAGCACCATTCAGCTCATAGAATCATACGATCCCCCAAGTCCACTTCCCTTGGATCCAACTGTAGCTCACCCCGTACCTAGATCTGCATCCTACCACCCTTCCAAACCTTCACGACCCATGGAGTCGAGCGTGTCAAATTCTGATGTCGCAAGGTCTACCCTACTGACGAATGAAGATCACCCTTGTTTGAAGGCCCACACTCCACCTAGACTCCCGTCACCTCCGAGTCAACCCTCTTTAACAGACAACACAGATCCCCTCGGTGTAGGACTCCTCTAGCACGATTCTATAACTCCATATATATTCCTGTTGCAATCAGATAATAGTTAACAGCTTTGTAAATTGTTATGAAGGATGGCGTGATCTCGGAACTTTTTTGCTGACATAATCAGGGTAGTAAAAAACTTTTTATTCGAGTTCAAGTTCACCCTCCCACCTTCAATTAGTCCTACCGCTCCTTTCAACATGGTTGCCACCAACGGAATTGCTCACGCCGCCCTTCCTCCCGGTCACTTCCTTTTCACTTCAGAGTCCGTCGGTGAAGGTCACCCTGGTATGTAATGTGAGAATTGTCCCTCATGAGCTAGAAACTGATCTTCAATCAGACAAGATTTGTGACCAGGTTTCCGATGCTATTGTGGGTTTAATCTGCATCTTGGAGCATAAAACTCAGTGTTGACTCCAATTTTTGGTTTAGCTCGATGCTTGCCTTGCCGAGGACCCCTTTTCCAAGGTTGCTTGCGAGACCGCCTCCAAAACAGGCATGATAATGGTGTTTGGCGAGATTTCTACAAAAGCAACCATTGATTACCAAAAAGTCATCCGTGACACGATCAAACAGATCGGTTATGATGACTCTTCCAAAGGGTTTGACTACAAGACCTGCAACATCCTGGTTGCGATCGAGCAGCAGTCTCCCGACATTGCTCAGGGATTGGATCATGGTTCCCTCGAGGACCACGGTGCCGGTGACCAGGGTATTATGTTCGGTTACGCCACAGACGAGACCGAGGAGCTTATGCCATTGACCATTATGCTGGCCCACAAGCTTAACGCTGCCATGGCCGTCGCTCGTCGTACTGGTGTTCTCCCCTGGCTCCGTCCTGACTCGAAGACTCAAGTCACCATCGAGTACAAGAAAGACGGTGGTGCTACTATCCCCCTCCGCGTAGACACTGTGGTCATATCTACCCAGCATGCCGAAGAGATCTCTACTGCTGAACTACGCAAGGAACTTCTCGAGAAGGTCGTCAAGAAAGTCATCCCCGCGAGGCTACTCGATGATCGGACTGTCTACCACGTAAGTGATATTTACTGGGACTTTCGAGACCTTTGGCTAATTTTTTCTTTTTAGATCCAACCTTCAGGACGTTTCGTCATTGGTGGACCTCAGGGTGATGCTGGTTTGACCGGCCGTAAAATCATCGTTGACACCTATGGCGGTTGGGGTGCCCATGGAGGGGGTGCTTTCTCTGGCAAGGACTTCTCCAAAGTCGATCGCTCAGCTGCTTACACTGCTCGCTGGATTGGTGCGCTCCTATCTTGTCTTAATATCCAATTAGTTCTGATCTCAATTATGCATCCAGCTAAATCCTTGGTTGCTGCTGGCATTGCTCGCCGCGCGCTTGTGCAGCTCTCTTATGCCATCGGTGTGGCTGAGCCTCTGTCGATTTATGTGGACACATATGGCACAGGGAAAAGAACCGACGAGGAGATCGTCGAGATCATCCACAACAACTGGGACCTCCGACCAGGTGTCATTGGTAAAACAATATTTCTTCATCTACGTACATGACCTCACCAATTTCCTTCCAGTCCGCCAACTTGACCTGCAAAGGCCACAATATCTCAAGACGGCGTCATATGGTCACTTCGGTAAGTGTTGACTATGTTCACCACAATCTCTTATCTTCTAAAGCATATCTGCAGGTAACCCTGACTACACCTGGGAGAAGCCAAAGCAGCTCCAGCTCTGAGTACATCCACTCTTTTGTTAAGTTCCAAATATCGTCGCACCTTGTCCAGCATCGGAAGTTCATCCTTCCATTCATTTATTATCGCAATTAGATACCCCCACTTACCTTACCCTACCCACCCCTACATCGTCGTCACACCACCTATCTCGCCGCTATTCGTGGATGGAATGTAGATTCCACAGTTGGGTTGTTGTGCTCCCATCTAAAATTTTATAATACATAGATCTGAAGAATACAACCGCGTTCAACCGCGCTTTCTTGTTCGTTTGCTGATTTTATTGACATTTTCATGTGCATGGGCACGTGTACTCTCAAATTTCGGTTTTTAGCTTTTCCGATCAAGGATGGTCGAAAAAGTTTTGAAAAAGCTGTAATGTTCTTCCTTTACAGCCATTTCCCAAGTACTTGCGAACCCCACCCTACGGTTGCGGCTTTGCTCTCCCTGAAGGATTGTCTCGTTCCTTCCATCTAAGTATCCCATTTTGATATCTATCCAAGTGAGTGTCGACCTGTGCTTACTGTCGAGTAAGTCTACTGACCTTTGAACAGTGTGTGGAATTCTTGGTTTACTTTTACACGACTCGAACGTAGATGCGGCACCCGAAATTTGCGAGGGATTATCGTTGCTCCAACACAGAGGTCAAGACGCTTGCGGAATTGTCACATGTGGTCCCAAGGGCCGTTTCTACCAATGCAAGGCCAACGGGATGGTCCGGGATATCTTTGACGCAAACTCTATTGCTAGGTTGATCGGCGGGATGGGGGTTGGGCATGGTGAGTGGTCTACGGGAAGAGGTGTGTGGTCTGGAGAGTTTGACATTTTGATTCTGTAGTTCGATATCCCACTGCTGGAAGTTTCAATAACGCTGAAGCACAACCCTTCTATGTCAACTCACCGTATGGAATTGTTATGGCGCATGTATGTTGCATTGATGTTCTACTACATATCACTTGCTGACAATGAATTGTATTCGCAGAACGGCAATTTGATAAATACCGCCTCACTCTTACCATTCCTAGATGCGACAGCCCATCGTCACATTAATACATCCTCCGACTCGGAATTAATCCTCAACATATTCGCGAATAACCTGCAACAAACAGGGAAATTTCGAATCAACGAGGAAGATATATTCACAGCGATCGGAGGGATGATGACACAGTGCAAAGGCGCCTATGCCTGTGTGGCCATGCTCGCCGGCTTTGGGATCATCGCATTTAGAGATCCCAATGGAATCAGACCAGTCGGGATGGCAGTGAGGAAGTCTGGGAGTGGGAAGGATTATATGTTTTCGAGTGAGAGTGTTGTAGCCGATGCTGGTGGGTTTGTGGATTGGGAGGATGTAAAACAAGGTGAATGGCCTCTTCTTGAATACTTGGCCCATTTGATTGCTGAGACGATTGGACCTTAGGTGAGGCAATCATCATCACTCGAAGTGGGGTGTCACGCCGCCAAGTGGGAGAACAGGCCACATTTGCGCCTGATATTTTCGAATATGTCTATTTGGCAAGACCGGACTCTGTTCTTGATGGTATCAGCGTTTATCGGAGTCGTATGGCAATGGGTGATGCGCTTGCCGATGAGGTACAGCGGGTGCTTGCTGAGAACAATCTTACGGTCGATGTTGTAATTCCGGTGAGATCTACACATGACCCTATTATTATTAAATTCACGCCAACGATTTTGGTTTCTCTTTCAGGTACCTGATACTTCACGGGTTGCTGCATTGAACTTAGCTCAGAAACTGCAACTACCTTATCGTGAAGGATTCATCAAGAATCGGTATGTTGGACGCACATTCATCATGCCTGGTCAACAGATGAGGTGACTCGCGTTTTAGTATGTGATGAATATGTTCCTAACTGTTTTGAGTATAGGAAGAAGAACGTTCGACGAAAATTGAACGCGATGGCTTTGGAATTCGTTGGCAAGAACGTTTTGCTCGTCGACGGTAATACTTCGTTCAATTTCCATACGATCTCAACTCTCATTTGACTTGCTCAGACTCTATCGTTCGCGGTACGACGTCCAAGGAAATTGTGCAAATGGCCAAAGATGTCGGCGCTACGAAAGTCATCGTGGCCAGCTGTGCTCCTCCCATACGGTAAGCCAGCACAGACGCCGTTGTTCGCGTAAATCAACTCATCCCATTCACAGACACGCCAACGTCTACGGCATTGACATGCCATCACGCTCCGAGCTAGTTGCACACGGTCGCGACACTCAGTCAATAGCGTCTGCAATCGGTGCTGACCTCGTTGTCTTCCAAACTCTCCCCGATCTCATAGCCTCCGTCCGACAATTTAACCCGGATATCACCTCGTTTGATTGCTCGGTATTTACCGGTCAGTATGTCACTGGCGGGGTCGACGACAAATATCTGCAGCATTTAGAGAACCTACGTGAGGATAATATGAGAGGGAGGGTTGGCGGTGTTCGTGCGCTTGAGGGTGGTGGGGGTGTTCGTGTGAATGGGGTGAATGGGGTGAAGGAGGAGGGTAGAGAGGTGACTGTTGGGGCTAGTTCACCGACGAGTGGGACCGATGATACAGTGGGGTTGTATAACAGCTGGAACGTCAGTTCATGAGACTTTACTAGATTTATTGTACATTTATGGTCAAGTCCCCATCCTCTTCAACATCCTCTGGCAATTGTCGGCCCTTAACGAGCTCCGGATTATTTAAGTTTTGGATCGGGTTTGTTTTACTGCCTGTCGCTGCCGTCCGCAAACAGATCAGAGATGAGCCCAAATGTTAACACATCAGGATCAGACGTATGAGGCCAACTCATTGCGCACGATTCCGACCCAGTCTGCTCGAATTTCAAGTTAAAGACCGCCGAAATTCGGGATAGCACCCTCCCTTGTTCCATTTGATGATTCGCACATCGCTTTAACATGCTATGTGTGGAGTACTAAGATAGGGGTTCTCCGAGTCGATCATACAGTAGATGACATTGTCGAAAAAAAATAAACATTTGTATACATCCACACATACCACGGAAATAGCATGAATTGCAGACACGAAACACGTCAAAACGTCCAACTCCCATTTGGGGTGCTCTCCGAGTCCTGGTGGGATGTATCGTGAGCTTGGAAATTGGCAGATAAAACAAAAATACACGTACAAGTTCCAATTACTGGCACGGATACAATCGGAGTATTCGTCTGTGACCGATGGGCGATGCAAGGGGAGCTGCTGTGGTGTTCGTACCAATCTTGGCCCGGTATTTCTTTTGGCAAATTGAAATCTGCGAGCACTTTTTGAAAATGGTGTTCGTCGAAGACAGGAAGGGAAGAGGGTGTCCGAAGTTGGCATTCTCTCACCCTGCATGATTGCCGTCCACATATAATCGATTTCACTAGGGTCCATGGTGAAACGCTTTCACGGGGGAACAGGGAGGTGTGAGGGATAAGGGAGGGTATAAGGGAGGACTGGGACCGGGAGGTAGGTGGGTGGGAGGCTGACGGCGAGGAGGAAGACAAGGTGACGTGCAAGATGAAGGGGAAGTGGGCGAGCCAGATGTTGGGTGGATAGTGTCATGGTTAACGTCTTGATACGCGTCCACAGGTCTTCAAGTTTGAACGAAAGAGATGGGGCTGTTCTTTTCCTTCCCGAGGTATACTTTCCAGGTTCCACCATGAGCCTGTTAAATCATCGTGTACAGGCCACATTGTCTAATAAAATTTGCGAAATGTGTTTCAGTGAAAGCTGTGGGTATAAAGAGAGCTTGAGCGGACTGGTCCAGTCGCGAGTTTTGGTCACGTGAAGGTCACGTGATTGACGCGACGCGACTCGGAAATATATAGCATTATTTGACTTGTTTAAATTTATTTGCTTCTTTCCCTTAGTACGCGCTAGTACGCCTCGATGGCTTCGCATTCCAAGGCATTGCGCTCCTTATTTTTATTCGCCGCTTTTATCGCTGGCAGTTCCGCAACAGACCCTGCATGGAACGGCCACACAACTCCTGGATCTACTAGCCCGGCTGCATTCACACCATACTACGTCCCGCCTGGAGCGAAAAGTTATGATTCAGCTTCCCCACTCATTCATTACTCTGGAACATGGACCGATTCCTTTTCTTCCGCCTTTGTCCAAAAGTCGCTGCGTTGGACCTCGCAAATCAACGCCGCAATCTCTTTCACGTTTAATGGAACAGGAATCGAGTGGTTTGGAAACTCCGGCAACGCTCACGGTATTTCGGACGTATACATTGATGGACACCTGATACAAAATGTCGATGCGTGGAGTGATGTCGTTGTCGCCCGCAGACAGCAACGGATCTTCTCGAAATATGACTTGGCATCTGGGAAACACACAATCAAGATTGTAAATACTGGAAAGCGAGTCGGTTCACACAGGACAGTGCTTGACTTGGATGCGTTTGTAGTCACGAAAGGCCCCAACCCGAAATCATGCCCTCTTCCACAAGACATTCAAAACCTGTCATCTCCCATATTGCCTGGCCACCCGCCGTTACTGAACTTTGCTCATATTGTGTCTACTCCCTCCCCTCGATGGAGTTTGATTCAGAAGGGCTCCACAGGAGTGCACGCGATGCAACTCGTGATTATTTCTTCGACGCATGCTCTAATTGTCGACAAGGTCGAACACAACCCACTCACGATCTCTGGACATCCCGCCTGGGCCGCCCTCTACAACTTACAGACACACGCAGTCAAACCGCTGGCGATGCAGTCGAACTCCTTTTGTGCTGGTGGTACTTTCTTAGGAAACGGGACTCTAATAAACGTCGGAGGTAACCCAGTTGTGGCCTATCGTACTTCCCCGGCAGATTTTGGTGATATGGATGGCTTGCAAGCAGTTCGTATTTTCGAGTCTTGCGACTCCGAATCAGCAGATGGATGTAACATGTACGAGAACCATGCTCGGATCCGTATGGCAAGCCCCCGATGGTACAACACTGTTCTTCGCATTGCCGACGGGAGCGCAATGATCATCGGTGGGTCGAAGAAAGGAGGCTGGATTAACAATGCCACGGTTAACAATCCTACGATCGAGTATTTCCCGCCCAAATCCATTCATGGATCGAATGGCATGCCAATTCACCTGCCCTTCCTCGTCGACACCCTTAACTCCAACCTGTTTCCTATTGCATTCGCTCTACCTGATGGCACGGTATTCATGGCCGCGAATCGCGATGCGATGATCTACGACTGGCGTACGAACACCGAGCGAAGGCTTCCTCAGATTCCCAACGGCGTTCGAGTTACCTACCCCATGACCGGAACTGGCCTTTTACTCCCCCTTTCCCCCGAGAGCAACTACACTCCAGAGATCCTGCTCTGCGGGGGCTCCGCCATCGACGACTCCAAACCTAGCTACGAGATTTCTTCACAAGATCCGGCGTCTACTCAATGTTCACGAATGGTCCTCACGGACGAAGGGATCGCTGCTGGGTGGCAGGTCGAAGAAATGCCGCATGCGCGCACGATGCCTGATGCCATCCTTCTGCCAACTGGCGAGGTCTTCATTGTCAACGGTGCAGGGACTGGGATATCCGGGTACGGCAACGTCCGCGACCAGGTCGGTACGTCGAATGCAGACAACCCTGTCCTCACGCCCGTACTGTATAATCCTGCGGCTGTGTCGGGCCAGAGATTCTCCTCGGACGGGATGCCGACGAGTCGGATTCCAAGACTGTACCATAGTGTGGCGACGTTGACGCCGGATGGGAATATTATGATTGCGGGCAGCAATCCGAATTTGGATCGAAGCGAGATGGAGTATGGCACGGAGTATAGGGTTGAGTGGGCTGGGCCGCCGTATATGGGGATGGAGAGGCCGGAGATTTTTGAGGGCGGACTGAAGACATTAGAGTTTGGGCAAACAATTCGCTTGAAAGTGAAGATGCCCGCTGCTGCTGCTTCTACCGGGCAGGTCAAAGGTATGTGTGTGTGTGTTGATTCTCGGAAGCCTTGGTCGAATGTAACGCTTATATCATCCAGTGGCGCTCATGGATCTTGGGTATGTAACCCACGCAGTGCACGCCAACTCGCGCTTGGTCTATCTTTCTTCATCCTTCGAAAGGGGCATGCTGATAATCACTGGTCCACCAAATGGAAACGTGTACCCACCTGGACCGGGTTGGCTGTACGTTGTTGTAGATGGTGTTCCGAGTAAAGGTATTAAGATAATGATTGGCAATGGGAAGGGGCCTGAGGTTGGTCAGGGTGCTTTGAAGAAGTGAGTTGTTGCCCTTTCCCTGTTTCCCAAAGATGTGGATGTTTTTTGGAGCAAGAGCTGATGTGGTGACGTTTTAATAGCCTCCTACAGAAGTCGGATGTTGACCAACATGAGAAATCGAAAGTCGAGGACAACGAAGGAGGGTCGGAATAGAGTAGGTGCATACGACATCCTCTTTGCGTTTCTTCTTTCTCTTCGGGGACTGGAGGTTGAAACCGGCTCTTGCAATCGGACTTATACGTGTATACACATTTTTATTGGATTGTATGTTTTCCATGTATTGTGCCGAACACTAGATTTGTAGCATCGAACCACTTATTATACCTTAATTGCCATTTGCTCTGCCCTCACACGGCCTGGTGTTTGGCCTGGTGTTCCAGAGAAAACATGAACTCGATAGACGTCCAGGTCCTATAACAGAAATCATGAAATAAAATCTAAAATGGTTCATCACAAAGCGCGTTGTCTCATACGACTGCTGACTGTCCTCAACCCTGCGTATACCTTGCCTGGCGGTGAACCAAGGATAAGCGACACGATGGCGTCCCGGGCAATTTTGATGTTTTGGAATGAACCCATGATGTGGATTTTTCTGAGGGAGGGATGTTAGATAACGAGGAGAATGTTTTTATAGGGAATATAATTGAGAAGGAAAGGGACGTACGTGTCGGCAAGGACGATACGAGTCCGACTGGCGTTTTCGATTGTGAACTTTGTTTTGCCATCCTGACCTGCTATACGACCTGCGGGAAAGGTTGTCAAAAAGCGGAGAGTGGAAGCATAATTGCAGACTCACCAATTGCACGGGAGAGGTGGTCCCCATGCAGGGTTTTCACATCTTTGATCTCAAAGGAATCGAGATAGAGGTCGTCTAGTCGAAGGAGGGCAATGGCGTCCTATGATAATATACATGATTCAGATATCTTGGAAGGGTAACGACTGGCCGTACGTTGACGTCAAAGCCCAGGGCATATGCTTTTACGAAATCAGCACCCTTTTGAAGTGCACCGATGTCCTTGGTATGTTTAGATGTCTAAACAAGAAATGAGAATCCATCCCACACGAGGGGTCAAAAACGGAATAAACACACCCGTGCTTCCACGCATTTCCGCTGTATATTCATCCTCACTTGCAACCCCAGAATATCCGTCAGCGGCCCAAATATATTAATCCAATCCTTTTTAAGAGGCGTCATCCGATGTGGGGGTATCGCTATCCGTCTCGTTTCTGATTTCAAAGCTGATTTGCCCGCATTAGCAGGTAATGGAGGGAAGGTTGGTGCGGAGGTCAACTGGGGAAGTAATGTGGGATCCGTATCAATCATTAATTCATCGTCATCTGCTCCTGCGGACTCGGACGCGATGTGTTGGACAGTCGCTTTGCTAGCGGAAGTTGCGACCTCGCTCATTTCTTCGTCATTTTGGTTTGCTGTGTCGGCGATTCGGGGGGCTTTCTTTGATAGTTTTCTGCGGTTCCTGCGAGGCGCAGATGGTGGCCCCGAAGTGCTGGGTTGGGAGGTGTGAGCGACAACCATGGTAAAGGTGTTTTAACTGGACTTGATTAAAATTTCTTTTTCGGAAATTTGCTATGTGACGGTCATTCATGTGTGACCTAGTCACAGCGCTGACAAGTTGAACTTGAACTTGAACTTGAAGGTGCTCCCATATGCATCCTTCTGCTGACTCCGAGTCCCAAAACCCCAACCATTCCAGTGTGTTTTCAAATGGCTTGGTATGAGCTGTGTTTGAATATAATAAATTAGTTCCAGGTAAGCAGATGTTAATGTACAGCAACTGTTCGCAATTAATTAGCAGCAATCTGCAGCCGAAACATTTTTCGGCGCCGCTGCCAATCCGAGTCAGAGGGTAACTTGCAACTTGCAATTAAAGTCGCTCATGATGTAATGCATCAAGTTGGCATCAAGGAAAGCTATTTGGCCGAGGTAACTTGAACGCAGTTGTCGGGGTTGTAATTCGGTGACTGAGCTTAGGATGTCAACACAGTGGCCGGGCATCATGCATTTTTCGACTCGTCCGAGTCTATGGTGTTTTTTCTCACGACTTTTTCGCGCAGTTTTCGCGCAGTAAGTAATTTATGTACTGTGCCTGGCCCCGTAACGAGTCATGGCAGAGCACCTTTGCCCAGGCGTTCGCATTTCATATTTTGTAAATCCTAAGAGAGAGAAACCTTCTATAATGTCTTTCAAAGTAATCCAGCACTTTGGATGAATTTGAGGAGCCCATATTCAATGAAGAGCCGATATTCTCTGCAACAAGTGCCAAAATGAGCAAAGCGGACGAAACTACAAGTTTAACGAGTCAGTGTTGTCAGGGCCTAACGGGAGATAGGGTTTTGCCCCGTTGGTCCAGTTGGATTGACATAGAGTCAAAGAACGATTTAAGGCCCTCCAAGAGGCAGTAGGTGCTTGAGTCAGCGAGCATGGCGCAGAGCAAAGTTGAGAGGGGAGGTTGTATGATCATGACCCAAAAGGGAAATGTCATCGAAATGCAATTGAAATGCTTCATTTACAGTGTAAGTAGTACGGCTTTGCTTCAAATGCTCGCAGATTCATTCAAGATTTGGTACACAGCAAGAGGGGATGCACGATTGGTTAGAAACAAAAATTTGGAGATATACATGCTATGGTTATTGCAGGAGATAGTGACTCGTTAGGGGGGGGCCAGGCACAGTACTATTAAATAAATTTATTTGTCCATACCCTTGAGTTTAAACACGTTCAAACACCATCTTACTTAAAGTCTTGATTCAAACCCACCGATTCCTGATTATGGCCAATGTGGGTGGGAAGACTCAGGGTTTGAATGAGGACAGCGCCCAATGTTTGGAACATTTTGTTATCATCCAGCACTCATCGTTGACGTAGGAAATCCCAGCTTTCCAGGCTGTTTTCAATTCCATTGCACCAGAAACGGCCCCAAATGTCGGGAAACTGACTCCAGACATTGTCAGTAAACTCTCTGATAAACTTACCCAGCTTTTCGGAGATGATAAAACTGAAGGGTTCGTCCAAAAACGAAACACGACGGGTGAGGTAGGTCTGGTTTATGTGTTTTAAATTATGAGTCTACTGAGACGTTTTTTTGCAGCTCCTGAACGAAGAAGGTCTTCCGATTATCGATATAAGCGAGCCTCTTGGGAGCGATGACACCAGAGGTTCTAGGAATTCTCTTGCCGATGAAGACGTACTTGTCCCTTTGGTGTTACTCTCGCCTTCGGAGCGCGATCAGCGGCGGCTCGGACGTGATCGAATTCTGGATCTATTAGAAGAGGAAGAGCGACAGGAGCAGAAAAGGAGTGAGGAGCTGGCATCGGAACAGAGACGAGAAGCGTTGCAGAAACGAAAGGAAGCTGCGAAAGGTGAGATGGACAAATTAAAAGCGGCCAAGGAGATGCAAAAAAAGATGGGGAAGGCATTGTTGCGCAATATGTCCGAGGCCAGGGAGCGGGAGGACAAGGCGCAGAAGGAGATCATCATCCAGGCTCAAGAGACCGAGGAGCAGCGGAGGATGTTAAAACCAAAGAAAAGCGTCACCTTTGCAGAGCCGCCGGAGGAGAGTGATGGTGGCTCTGACATGGGGAACCACTCGAAGATGCGGGGGCACACAGTGAATCTCGATTGGGGTGATGTCGAGCCTGCGAGATTGCGCGCTACAAATCGGCCCACATTAGTCACGAAAACGCCGGTGGAGAGGCATCCGATGAAGATGGTGGTCGTTGAGCGGATACCCGGGAGCGGTCCGGATCCCGAAGAACCTGCTATTGATGAGCGGGATTCAGATGATGAATCTACACCTGGCTCACCTGTACCTGCAGATTCGGACGAGGGTGATATCATTCATTCTGATGGGGAGGATCACGACTCCAACTATGAGGAAGTATGTCTTTCGGATACTGACGAGGACGTATGTGAGGAGCCTGTGCTGGAAGATGAAGTTGATTTGGCCTTTACGCAACATCAACGGGAAATCGCCCTGGAGTATCACAGTAAACGAGGCACGATTGGAAAAGCCACATCGAAGGCCATGACATCACATTCACATACAGAGGGCGAGGACAATTGGAATCATCAAGTTCGCAATGAATTATTCATTCTTATTCCATTCATTCATTGTATTTTCTCTTATCAGATTTACCCACTGGAAGCGAACCTCTCCGTGCCACATCCTAAGCCCACCATCTCACACTTCAAAGCAAGCCGCATCGCATCGTCATACAATTCCTCTTCCTCTTCTTCGGTGTCCACGTCCCTCGCTACAACAATCCTTCCCGCCTCCAGCACTCGGACCTTGCAACGTGCAATCCGAACGGGCAAATTGGATATCGACAACAGGCTCGTAGGTGGAGATACGGGTGAGAGCGCTAGCGAGGAGGAAAATGAGGCCACGCAGGAAATATTAGAGCTATTAAGGAAGGGCGAGGCGTATAATCTCGGGCCGGATGGCAATCTTCTCCGTTCTTCGTCGTCGAATACTCAGACACCGTCCCTCCTAGCGGAGTCATCATTTTCATCACCAACAGCAGATACTGCATCGCAGCGTGTCTCCGCGAAACCAAAAACCTCAAAATTCAAATTAGCACGTTCACAGGCTGGGCGGCCAGCAGCTGTGTACCCCTCTCCCACCAACAGCCCCCGTTCAATTACGCCGGTTTCAAATGCCGGCAGGTCGTCGCCAAAATTGCCCCCGGTTGCCGCTGTGATTGAACACCATGTCTCTCCGGATCCTCGACTCCAGCTGTGTAGATCATCTAATTCAAATACGTCCAAGCCATCATCCATATCACTTCAACCATCTGTCATGGAGTCATCCTCCGACCTCCGACCTCAAAACACATCCATCCCAAAGCCCGGAACCCCATCAACCGCATTAAAGCAATTTTCGATGCTCGTCGACTCGCCATCCTTCCCTGCTCCCACGCCCTTAGCTGCCTCAAGACAACCAACCACAGTCGACTTGCCTTCGTTCCCTCAAGATCAAAGACCGTCGCGACGGCCGGACCGTCCACCTACAGTGATGTCATCTGTTCTGCGGGAATCTATTCGCGGTGCACCCCGAGGAAGCTCAGCACCATCAGAACACAGAAAGGAGTCTGAGGCGAAATCAGAGAGGAAGGTGTCCAGGTTTTTGGCGGAGAGGATGTAGTCTTCTCTCTAAGTTGTTGCTACGGAGATTGGCATGGAATTGGATCTATATGCCGATTCATCATGCCCATATTTAAGAACTGTGACTTCAAGAGAAAAGGCACAGGTAATCATGCCAGTTACCCTGATGAAGTAAAAACGAAAATTCACCATTTTATGTAAGTAATCACATTGCAACAGGATCATAATTCGTGCATGTGATCTGCCAAAAATACATAGTGCCAAATAAATCAGCCACCTTGGTGTTGGCTGGATAGCTCTATTTAATACTTATGTAAAATTGACTCGTTTGCGACTTTTCCGTTTTCACTGCCGAGAAGACTTCTACAAAACTTGAGAAAAAAAGGCTTTTGTTTTGAGGAAGGATAAATGGATTGAAGATTCAGGAATTCTGGAATTGCGCTGATTGATTTGAGGCCGTACTAGTATAATAGATACAATGATATGAGTAGACATTGACGGGGCAGTGGAAGATGGTATGGTCGAAACCGAATATGAAGAGAGAAAAGACAAGACGAAATGGAGGAGGAAGAGTGTGTTCAAGATCCAAACGCACAACCGTGATCTAAAAAACAATTAAATTAAACTTGAGATTGAGCGTCATTGAGATGTATGAATAAAATTGAAGATGCGAAGGAGAGTTTTTGTTTCTTCAGCGAATGCCGACCAGTTCTTCAAGTATTTTTACGACTTCAGACATGGCTGGTCGATCTTGATGTTCATGGGCCCACATGCGTTCTATAAGGTCGACAATCTCCGGACACCACTGTTTTCGCAAGCCAGATAGTGATGGTCTTGATTGGGAAGTCGGCACATCAGCAAATCAAACGAGGGACAAGCCACGGGAAAACATACCGTTGTCGTTTTGTTCCAACGATTTCATAAATCGCATGTTCGTTCATGCCCTGACAATGACAAAGGTAAGGAACGTGTTAACCGACGAAAATAGGCGAAAGACAAACCTCCCAAGGAAATTTTTTATTGGGCAGATGCCATTGCAGTGTCTCCCAATACACCATTGCACAAGAGAACACGTCGACTTTGTGGTTATACTTGGGATGTGCATGCCACAGTTCTGGCGCCTGCCAGTTAACAGTACCAACCAAGCTCCGCACCATAGATCGCGTTGACTGCTTCACCTTGGCCAAGCCAAAGTCCGCAATCTTGGCTGTTCCCTTGACTGTGATCAAGATATTCGACGACTTACAGTCCCTGTGGATAACAGATGGTTTGCGCAGGTGGAGGTATTCAAGACCACGAGCAATGTCTAACATCATGCGCAGCTAGATGGTTGATTAGTTTGGTTTGCGAAAAGTTATTTTGAAGATTATAAGTACGCACGACTTTGTGTAGAGATGGTGGATTGACGTTCCGAACATAGTCGAAGAGATCGCCGTTTGAGCACAGCTCGCTGACGATCATGACGGGGGTTTCTCGGGTGTTTTCTGGTATACTGACTCCGAGCTATAGAAGAGCATTATTGATAAATGGTCAAGAACACCACCCGGGAACATACGCACAAATCGAACGATGTTCGGGTGGTCGAAACCACCAAGTAGCTTCAGCTCTTTGATGTCCACTGCAATAAGGTCAGCCTCACAATCACTCATCAAAAAACAAAGGTTTTGAGCTCACTTGCACTAAGCTGTCCCCTAAACTCTGAAATAGCTATTTTTCTTCCCTTGAATTTTCCAATAAACACGTCCTTGAACCCCCCGCTTCCAATTTTCTCCAGCTTCTGCAGCTTATCAGGAGGAATCTCCCGATCCTCTAACCCGAGGCTCTCAAGGTCAAGCTCCAACTCGGGCTCCCCGTCCTTTTGATTCTGGGACATTGGAGGCGTGCGTGGCTCATCAAGGTGCACGCGATGGGAGCGCATGAGTACGGGTGTCGTTGTCTCGTCGCTGTGCCGGCGTCCATGTCGGCGCTTGACGGTCGACGGTGGGCGGGCGGTCCCTGCGGAAGAGGGTGAGGAGAAGTCGTTGGCTTGGCGGTCGCGCCATTGCAGGAGCGCTTCGGCGAGCTGTGGCTTGGTGCCTGCGGCTTCGAGGTCTCTCGTCTCACACAGTCGGACGAGGTCGTCGCGTCGGAGGCGTACGAGGGTCTTTGTCGTAGCAATAGTAAGATCGACTAAGGGCAGATCATGAAATGGAAGTCAGTTCACAGTTCATGAAAAAATCCACACAGGGCTAACCATCGTCTTCCATAGCTTCATCGTCATCCGTCTCACCCTCAGCATCAATATCGACATCCTCGACATCATCAACACCCTCATCAACACCATCAACCCCCGCCTCCTCCGCCTCTTCGTCCGCTTCTTCGTCCACCTCTTCATCCTCTTCATCCTCTTCATCCTCCTCAATGTCCTCCTCCACATCCATGTCAACATCCTCCTCCCCAACAATCTTTCCATTCCGTAGCTTTTTCGGTTCAACTGCAATCGTCACTTCATCCCCTTCATCCCCCTCGCCACCAACACTCTCATCCAATCCCTCTTCCTCCGCCTCATCATCACCTTCCTCCTGCTCCTCCTCATCTTCCTCCTCACCCTCATCATCTCCATCACTGGGAGGCGTATTCGTCTGGACTATGCGTGGCCTCAATCTCCGCTTCACAGGTGTCCTCCGCTCTCTAGAGGGTGGTGGCGTAGCCGACGCAGACGATACAAGCTCGTCAACTTCTTCCTCATCTTCCTCCACATCCTCTTCACCCAATTCGTCCACTTCCACTTCCTCTGCCTCTTCCTCTTCCTCACCGCCCTCTTCATCCTCTTCATCAACCTCAGCCTCATCTTCCTCTCTCAAGCACCCAATCTTTCCCTTCGCTTTCCTCATAGGAGTGATCCTCCTCCCAGCATCCCACGTCAGATACTCCTCTTCACCCCCGCACCCTTTCCTTGACGACTTCCCTCTCCCGTTAACTATGCTTGCACCTGGGGCAGCACGTTCCCTCTCCTTCTCCTTATCCTTACTCCTCAACCGTCTGGGACTAGGTTGCCCCTTAGCCCCATCCAATGCCACCTGCACCTCTTCCAGTTCCGTTAGATCACTCTCCTCTCTGGTTCCCTCCCTTTCTCTTTCCTTCTCCCGGTCTTTGATAGCGCGCTTCGAAGGTGTCTTCGGCTGCGCTTGTACTTCCTCACTAAATTCCACTTGCTTCCCTTTGCCTTTGCCTTTATAAAATGCCCCTTTCGTGAATGTAGAAGACGACCCAGAAACAGGGGTCGAAGGCTCCGCAGATGCTGAAACTTTTCGTGCGCGAAGGCGGGTGGTGGGAGGAGATGGCAATGATACTGAAGTAAGAGAGGCCGAAGGCGAAGTACGACTCGACGTCCGCCGCCTGTTTTAGTCGACAGACGAACCAATCAGCTGAGGGCTATGTGAAAGGGATAATGGATATCTCTTGCCTAGGTGCAGAACCCTCACTACCCTCATCACCATTCTTGCCTTCTCCAGTAAACTTCGTACTGCTCTTCCTCTTGATTTCAAACGAAGTAGCGTCTTTAATCAGATGACCCATCGATAAACTGCGGCCATTGACAGGACGCCCATTCACCCGTCCGAAATCATTTAATGTCGCGCGTCTCCTCAAACCAATCCCCCCAGGCCCATATCGAGGCCCACCAATATCGGTTTCCTCATCACCAGCGACATTCCCATCGTCAGAAGAGTATTCGCTAGAGTTACCGTCACCTCGCCCTGGCGGAGAAGACGGGGGTAGCTCCACGATATCATCACGGGCTACGACGATAGCGTCGATGATTTCCGATTTGGTAAGTGTTTCGGCATCATCTGATAAGCCTGCTGCGGTATATAATCGCACAAGTTCGTCCTTGCGGAGGCGTTGAAGTTGGTGGGGTTGAGCAGAATTGATGAGGTGGTCGTCGGCTGTATGAACATACCGGTAAATATAGATAATGCGATAATAAAAATGGTATTCACTTGAATCATCCCCCTCTTCGACTTCTTCGTCAACTTTCTCGCCTTCTGAGTCTGAATCATCCGAAGCGGACCAACGCGCTGGCGTGTCAACTTCCATTGAACTGGTCTCGCCCTCGCTCTCGTCACTGGGATAATCCTGCTGCCTCGACGACGCAGATCTGAGTCTTTTGAGACGCCCAGAACCGCGCGTCGGTCTTCCACCAGTGTGCGCGTTCTCGTTGCTGCTCACGACGCGTTTTCTTTTCGAACCGATTGAGACACCCAATTGCGAATGGCTAGCATCGCGCATGACAATATCCTTTTTTGCAAGCAATATACGTGAGGGCAGTCGACGAAGATTTGGATGCAGAGGGACGAGGACCGGACGCAAATCTGCAGTTGAAATGGACGCGTGGGAAGCGTGGGAATTTGTGGACGTCGATAGCTGGAGAGCTATTGCGCGTCTTCGAGAGGTCGGGGGACGACGAAGCAAATATTTTTTGCGTTCCAAAGGAGAACTGGCAGAGGTTGACGAAACTCGATTTGGTGAACGGCGTTGGGCCATACCAGCGAGAGATTTTACAAGTTCGAAACCTGGTTCACTCGAGCCAGTGAAGGCGCGGGGATCAAGTTACCAGTATGGCTGACAGCGTAGTTTGGTGGAATCAGAAATTCAAGCAGGAAGAGAATTGGAGCCAGAATAAACGGCCTTGGGTGGTTCGTTGATCACTGCTTTTCGTTAACAGTGGTTCTGTTCAACTTTGTTTGTGGCCACAATGAATACATCATAATATGCGCAAGCAAACACAAATAAACTGTGCATCAAATTTTATGATCACGTGCTAAATTACGTAATGCAGAGCTTTACGTCAGATTTTTGACACCTTATAGACACCTACCTTTGTTCGATTTTTCTGGCTTAATGCGATACCTGATCATTGTCTGCCATGCGGATCACACGACGCGGCCGGGTGTGTCCCAGCGTCACAAGGCTGTCTTCTAACCGTCAACGACACCGTCGACAGTGACTAACACAACTCACCACGCGTGGAATGCCACAAAGGAATTGCCCAACTTGGAAAATATAAACCCTCCACCATTTTGAGAAACAGCCCCCTAGATTGACTTCCCCTTGCTGGGCTTAGTCCAAGCGTTCTATATCTTGTTTCTTATAAAGCTTGCAATCTGTCGCTGTTCGAGTTATCGAACTCGTCTGTTCTGCCCTAAATTCTGCCCAGCATGCTTCTCAAGTTCACCACCGCAGACATGCTGAACACCACCCTCATCGATGTCTCCACGGGCGATCGTGCATATGACATCATTACAATCCTCCAACCGTCTCTCGATACCAACCCCATCACCCAGTCACACTCAGTCTCAGACTCAGACTCAGACTCAGACTCTCACCCTAACGAGAAAGCACCATCTTCATCTCTTTCATCTCCACCCGAACTACGGCGTACATGGATCCGCGATGCCGATGGCAAAGTCCTACTTGACATCTCATGGAGCGGTCGACAACCCAATATCACCATTGGGGAGGAGAAGATTGGTGGTTTGACTGATCTATTCGGATCGTCAACTGTACGATTTATGTCAGTACCAACCACCTCCCTTCATGTTCTCGATCACCTAGTCCTAAACTTTTCCTCAGGCCCAAAATCCTCGCAATCCCTACTCGCTTCGACACAGAATACATTTGGACAGCTACCCCCGAATCCCTAACCGTACGTCCTCCCCCCGCCCCCTCCGTAGCTTTTTACGTCATCTAACCAACCCCCCTCCAGCTCTTCGACTATGACTCGGAACAAACAAAAGGCGTATTCCACCAAAATGTCATCCGCCTCCCAAAGCCCAAAACCTCTTCCACCCGCTTCATCAACATTCGCGTCCCAGGGCTCGGAAGTAACTACCTCGAATTCGAACGTCATAGTCTTGCGGAACCCGTGGAGATTATCAGTACGTATTCCACTACTGAACACCCTCCCGTTCCATCATTCCCTCTCAAGTTGGGAAATGTATTAATTACTACGCGCATAGTTTCGTTTCTGATGATGGAAATCCTCCGCCGTGGCCGGTTCTGCCTCACACCTTATAAATTTGAGCGCCCGAAGTTGTGGCTCCGTGAGGCACGTGATTTGGTGCTGAGGCGGTTACGGCGCCGTAACACCGTATAGATGGAAACTTCATCTTCTGCACATCTCATTTTCATTAATTATTTCGTCACTCGCGCATATATGCAGTCCTTCACTTCGTTCTGGTCATCCTCACTGCATCCCAGTAATCTTTGCTCTAGTAGCTCTACCACGCACACCACGCTCTTGTCCTCGCTGCATTATGTAATATCATTATTATTAAACTCAATCCAATTAACGCATGTATCGAATGACCTGACTTGCCCTTGTTCCCAAACTCACTTAGCGTTGGATAAGGCTAATCGTTGCACATGTTCGGCTAAGAATTTACCCGGTACCCCAATAATGCTCCTTCGTCCTGAAATGGTATACTTACTGTAGCCGAAACAATTTTTAATCTCGTCAACACAGTTGGTGATTCGGAATAATCACCTTGCTACGAGTGGAGGTAAAGATTCGGACCGCCAGGAATGGCGTCTCAGTCGGCACAGGTCGGCACCTGGAGTGGGTCTGGAGTCCCTGCACATTTCGTTGTCGACCAGGAATCAGAACCAGGATGCGTTCCTACACATCTAGGTCTCCCAACCCACCCGGTGCCCGGGGGCAGCTATTCCTCCCCTATTGATATTGGCCTCATGCCTCCGGGGACTGTACCAAATATGCTTATTCTATCTAAACTGACCAACAGGATACGGAGCACTCACAGCAGATTCCAAGGGCATCCACCAGTCACCCAGTCAAGTAACTGGAAGTCTGGAACACCTTTCAATGATAGAAACCGACCTCATACCGCCACTGAGACTACACAGACACTGAAAGTTAATGGCACACTCTCACCCCCGCCAGATCTCTCCTACCACCTCTCCGCAGAAGCCTGCAATAGACTCGCCAATCTCATGAAGAAGATGTATGTCAGTGCACCAAAGTCCGACATAATCAGTCTTGCGAACGTGAGCACTGACCCGTACCAAAATGCTCAAAACTGGACAACCGAACTCTAACCACACTCCCATCAATGCTTCTCTAGATGTAGTATTCCATGATGCTACTCTCTACATCCTTCCGTAAATTCGAGTTTGAACTCGCATCAGTCTCCGACATCGATGCTGCGTGGCGAAAGAGCACAGGCGACTCCCAGACCCTCACCATATAAAAAGATACCCATGTAGATCCAACTTTTTCCTTCGGTACAACATCCAACAGATGGGAAGTACGTCCCCAGAGACGATGAGTTATAATACGCTCAGGAATTTCCACCCTCCTTCCTATCGATGGATATCGACGCGCGTGATGAGATTTGACAGGCAAGTAACCACCAACCGATCTATTTTTCACCAGGGCGAGGACTTTGCTGAGGCTGTATCACAGGGTCAGGGATGCGTCTCGGGCGGATCACCACCAACGCCATGTTCCACGATAGACTAGTCAGATACACCGATTCTGCCGCTCAACACCACGCTTTCCGATTTCGGCCAAGCCTTCGTCACGGAGCTGCTCAGTCAGCGGGGTTGGCAGATGGACGGGTTCATCCGATGAATGCAGGGTCTGTGTCAGGATTTTCAGAGGTATAGGAATTTACTGTTTGAGGTATTCCGCCGTGAGGTCCCGTGTGGGCATGCCAACATTAACACGTCCCAAGCTGAGATGTTTGTAGGGATCGAGGTTCATCTGGATTCTGGAGCGGCGACCTTCCGTCGTTTGCAATCAAGATTATTTTTCTATCCAAGACGTGCGTTTGTCCAGTCACTCCAGTGCTCATCACAGATTCGTTACTCTGCATGATTACTCCAATATATATTATCAGCGACTAAATTTCTTCCGGGAAACCTGTTGCGTGACGGAGGAAGTAGAGATCACTCGTTTTAGACAAAACTTTTTCAGTGACGAGACTCCGAATTGATGGTCCACTCCAGTAAAGCGTCAGCGCCCTGCGAAAAATTGTTACTCTCAGCTATGCTGTTCAGATCGCCACAAAAAATAAAACAGTCGCGTACGTTTTGAAATGAAAATCACCCAGATATCATGATCAAGTTCAAGTTCGAGATCGAGAAATTAGTTCCACGTGACAAGTGTGTTGTTTGGCAAAAGCGTGAGATGCAAAGCCCAACTGTCGTGACAGTCACAAACGCGTCTCACCCGTCGGCCTTAATCTAACGCGCCATTGTCCCACTCCCCGAAACTACCCGCAACTAGAGAACCCGATACAACACAAGATCTGGTCCAACAACGCGTCAAAAAACCTCGATTGATGGCTACCTTCACCACGAATGGCTTACTGGGTTCAGGTTTACTTCAGCCGCCGGAGCCAGTCAAGTCCGCGGAACTCTCGACATTTACCACATTCTCGTTGAATGGGCTATTGGGGTCGTCTTTACACAGTACTTTGTCGAAGTCTGCCCAGGTCGAGGAGAGAGTTCAGGTGCTAAATGGTGTGTGTGTGATGGGCTCGGATCTTTGGTGGATGGACTTCCTTCATTGTTGCAGGAATAGATGAGACAACTGCGAATACTCAATTTAGCGCAAACAGGCTCTATTCGGGTAGTTGCGCTGCTCCTTCTGGTCAGGCCAAACAATTGTTTTACAAACTAGTCTGACATGTTTGCTATGCTAGCAGAAAATGATTTATTTACACCTTCCGGGTTGCTCACGGAACCTCAAGGTGCACATTAACTGTGTCCCTGCCGAAGAAATTGATCCTTGACAAGTCTACAGACGACGATCTTCCGACTGTATCACAAGCTTTCGGGTTCCCTGCAAAACTGATTGCACCATGCACTACCGATAGCATTGCTCCTCCACGTCCAAAGACTTACGTCTCTACATATGTGCCTAGACTGTCGATCCGCGCGACGACATTTGACGGAAAACTGATATTCATGAAGCGCAAGCCGCGAGTTACTGAAAGTTTGCGGAATGTAAGCCTGGGTTCAGACCAACTCAAAGGAAACAGGATTGATTTTTCTATAGAAAAGTCAACGCACCGGAAACCTCCTCGACGTGCCCATTCATCGACTGATGGATGATCTGTCTGCGACCACAGCCGCAAAGCTCAATCGAGCGTACGTTCCATTGCCGCCTATCCAAGCCGTCGACTTCATCTTTGAAATTTTCAGTGATCGGCATCCCGCATCCCCAAGCTCTGATACCACGACCGCTGTCGAGGACACACTCTGGGTTGACCGATATCGACCTCATCGCTTCACTGAATTGATGGGCAACGAGCGGGTAGCGCGTGAGACTATGGCTTGGGTGAAACAGTGGGATTGGTGCGTTTTTGGCAAGAACAAGGGGAAAAAGAGGCCTCGCGATGGCGACGAAAACTTCAATGCGGAGGACGAGTATCATCGACCGCGAGAGAAGGTAACTATTGCGTTCCGGTGCTGGGACATGAATCTTATGATCCTTTAGTTACTGCTGCTTTCTGGCCCTCCCGGACTAGGCAAAACGACGCTAGCTCATGTCATAGCTCGACAGGCCGGTTATGAGGTAATGGAAATCAACGCAAGGTACTATTCACTTTGATTTCCTTGTTTCTTTATTTCCTACGCTTCATTGAATTTCAGTGATGCTCGCTCCGGCCAGATCGTGGATGATCGGATACGACCCGCCCTGGAGTCTGGATCTGCAGTTGGGAGCAACAAACCAGTCCTGCTTATCATCGATGAGATCGACGGCGCGACAGGAGTGGGAGAAAATGTAGTCCGGCCCTCCTCATCCGTTGTTTCTTCACTCACTTGCTCTATCACAGTCAAGTAGTTTTATCCACAAGCTCGTTCAACTAACATACGACAAACCAAGAAAGAAAGGTTCGCGCATTTCCCCTACACCCCCATTGTACGCTCACTTGTAAATATTCGCTAGTTCGCTCGGGTCAGAATCGTGACCCGCAAGCCAAACGGCCCATCCTCCGGCCCATCATTTGCATATGCAATGACCAAAATGCCGCATCTCTCGTCAAACTACGTCCTCACGCTTACCAAATCCGATTCCAACGACCCGCGGACATTCATACCGTTAAGCGCCTACGAGAAGTTTGTGAAATTGAGGGCCTTAAGGCTGATACACGAGCTCTTACAACTCTCGTTGGCGTGGCAAAGGGCGATCTCCGTGGATGTCTCAATACTCTACAGGTGTGCGATCGTTTACTTTTGCTGGATGTTACGAGATTGCTGAAACCAGGGAGTCTAGTTTATTAAATCGCGGAATGAGGAAGTGACGGAGGCTGTGATTCGTGGTGCGACTGTGGGGATGAAGGAGGCGGATTCATCGATCAATGCGGTTCTGAATAGTTTATTCTGCCCTGTGACGAGGAAGCGCGTCAAGGAGCTTGCGATGGGTGAGGAGGAAGAGGCACGGTATGTTGGGCGGCTCAGCCGGGAGGTGGATGGTACCGGTAAGGAGAGCAGTATTGCTATTGGTACGGAGTTCATCGTTCCTGATTAATGAGAGATTTTCAACTCACTTCACCTGTAGGCTGTTTCGCGCACTATGCCACCCTTCGCCAGCATGATGCCAATTTCTCGAGGTACGAGAAGGCGAATGAATGGCTCGTAGCATTCGACGTTCTTTCCGGAGCGATGTACTCAGATGGAGACTTCGCGCTGAGTCCGTATCTGCCATATATGCTTGTTCCATTTTACCCTTTGTTCCAAGAGCGAGGTGGACAAAGAGTTGAACGAAGCCAAGTGGATTGGGATGTATGTACACGGCTTGCTGTTCGATGCCGTGCGGTCTATTGATGTCCCACATTTGCATAGAATCTGCAAAGAACTCGCGGTAATGAAGAGATCTACAAATCCCTGTCGCGCTGTCTGCGGACGGCCAGTAGCCGCCACGGGGGTGATTTCAGGCATCTCGTCAGTACCCCGATCCTCCAGCTCGAATTCGCTCCGTATATCAATAGGATTATTTCGCCCCCTCTCCGACCGGTAAGTATCCTTGCTTGAATGCTATCCGCTGCTCGATTAACATTTTTTGAAAGGTGAACAGCCAGGTCATCAGACCAGAGGAACGCGCGTTGTTGATCCGATTAGTTAACATCATGGCAATGTTGGAGTTGCGATTCCTCCAAGAAAGGGCGGAGGATGGACAGCTAACTTATAGACTCGATCCGTATGCACTCACCTCTTACTTGCTTCTATCCGAAACTAATTGCGATATATCCATAGTCCAATAGATGTATTCGTCACATACGAGGGCAAACGAGCAGCCGATATTGCTGTATCACGCTACGCAGTTCGACATCTTGTGGCTGGAGAGGTTAGCATATTCTTTTTATACCATTAATCGTGCACCATTGACCAATTCTGCCAGATCGACGCTCATTTGATCGCACGGCAAGCTTACGCTGTAGAGAAAGGCAAAACAGGACAACTTGATTATTTCGGCAGATCAGCGGCGTTCGTAAATTTAGGCTGCGTGCCTGTTAAAAATGCTAATAGATCGAATCCAGACTCAAGAAGTCAGGCGAAGGCGACAAAATGGCATCCCCGATCAAATCATTCAAAGAAACTGATTCTGCTAGTTTGCCGAACAAGCGGGTGAGAACAGACAAAACAGACATTGCCGATCAAGTAGGACCTTCATTCTAAGTAGACCTTTTCGTAAGATGCTAATGAATCCTTTCACCTAGCCTCCAACTGACTTCTTTGGTCGACTCATCGTCATACCCTCGGCCAGTACAACGAAGGCCGCCGCACGAAAGAATGTGGAGAGGAAATATCGTGTCACGTATCGTTATACAGAGGGTAATTCAGCTGCCGTCCGAAAGCCTGTCAAAGTAGGGACATTTATATAACATCCTTCACTTTTTGTGTAAGTTATCGAAGAATCCGATTGCTGGGATGTAGGAGGCCTGCGAGGACCGGAAATATATTGTCCGCGGGGCAGACTAATCTTTCTACTCAGGTCCAGTGATTAACTCCGGGCCTGGAAGAAACCTTTCATCAACAACGTGCCTCCAGAGAGTATTGAAGAGTCATAGTATGTGATAGTAGCCCTTCCTCTGCTACTGCACTATAGCTAAACACCATCGGCGAATAAATTAGATTTATGCGCACCTCTTCTTTTGAATCAGCCTTGCTATATTAGACGCCTCCTTTCCATCGCCAAGCTACAAATGTTTTTTCTCGGTCCTCGGGCTCACCGCTGTAGGTATTAATCAGGGCATGCGTTCACCTCCGAGTTTTATATCCTGCCACGTAATTCCGAACTGAATCGTCGGAATGTCACTTCTTCGACGTTGTTCTGCGTGCCGAGACTACAACTCAATGCATTACCCAATACTTTAACGCATGGACCGATATCGATGCTACCGCCGTGCGACTGTTTGTATTTGGACTCCAAGCCTTCGCGCGGTAAAATTGATTCATAACTTGAAGCCCTTTCGACAGATGCGTCCACCGCTGTCCATGGAAGACGTCGCCTCCTAAATGATACTAGGCACGTATGCTCGTAGGGACCTAGATCGCTCCACCGCATACAAAATTGGTGGTTGTTTAACCAAATCCTACAGTAAGCTTTTTGTGAAGCTCAACTCTTTTTAAATCGAAGCTCAACATCGCAATTACAGTGGCAATTTTCACATCGTCCGACTTGAAATGATCAGGGTTCCTTCTCTTGCAGACGCCGTTGGGCGCCGCTCTGCACACTGCGTAATTTTCCGGAATTTTGTTTTCCCTTGTCGGTCCCAGGTCTGCCTTTTTCAAGATATAAGATCGTAGCCATTGCCTCAAGTTTGATATCGTTCAAGCTCCCCCTTCAACGCTCATCTCTCTCACACTCATTTTCGTCTGCCCTACACAATGTTCCCTCGCATCTCTGTCGTTTTCGTGACCGCCTTGCTCGCCATGGCGATGTTCGCAGTTGCCACGCCGCTGGTATGTTCCAGTTCAACGAGTACGGTGTGATTGAATTCACAACCCGGATTATAGACAACCACCGAACCCGCTGGTCAGTGCAACACTGGAACTCTTCAGTGTTGCAACCGTGTCGGGAAGGTGCTTGATATGGTCTTGTTGCTTTTGGAGCGTCCTAGCACTGACGTGGATGATTTTAGGGCAGTGAGCTAGGTGTCGGCGGCTTCCTTAGCCTCTTGGGGCTTGCTGTCAATAGTCTCGTTGGGTTGACTTGCTCTGTTGGTGGACCGACCTGCAGTCAGCAGCCCGTCTGTTGCACCGGCAATGACTTCGTATGTTTTCTCCCTATATTAGATCGCAACGCCGCTCATTTCTCTCTCGTAGAATGGGGTGATTGTCGTCGGCTGCAGCCCAATCAACCTCCATTTGTAGGCATAGGGAGCAGGTTGTTGTCCTCTCGCCCATTTTTGGCCACTCAAAATCAGTGCTCTTTCTCATTCTAATATTTTTGGCAATAAAATCGCTGTTTCCATCGTTCGTGACTTTATCGGTGCACTTCACTTCAAGATCGAAGTCACATCATGACATCATAATCATTAATATTCAAGTTGACGCGACGCGCCAGTCACGTGCTCTGCGACGGCACTAGCGGACATTCCGGGAACCTGCGGTGTTACTACTCTATAGTAGCTGTCGAAGGCGGCGAAAGCTTACCCCGGAAGCTGTCCAAGAAGATGTACCTGGTGGTGGAAGAGAGTGTCCATTTCCTGCACCTTACTGTCTTGATAGTAATAAATTACTAATAATATAGTAAATGACTACAGTAGTAACTTTTGAGGTACTACTCGATTATTCGTTCGGCGTTCGTCGTTCGTCAAGAGCGTGTGCGTGGGATCAAGGCACGGCCTTCGGCACCATGAAGATTATTTGTGTCGGAGCTCAGAAAAGACACATCGTCGTGTAATAGTGCTATACTGTACGTAGTTTTCACATCCAGCTGTGGCTAAGGACTATATATGGATGGCCGTGCGCACACGCTCTTGAGGATCGACGAACGACGAACGCCGAACGAATAATTGAGTCGCCCTAGTAGTTCTGTCCCGGAAGACATTTGTCGACAACTTTTTTCCCAAATATTTTTTTCGCAGCCTCTTTTTTATGACTCCAGGACCACTATATAATAATTCTGCTAATTCCCATTTATTAAAAAAGTGCCGTCATGATATTAGTTAAAATAATTTAGTATCATATTACACACATCGTGAGTCACCTTTCTTGAAAGGTCATTGTCATGTCATAATTGTGGCTTAGCTGCGAAAAGCAAATAGTACCAAAGCTCATTCTTGTTTATGTCATCATGTGTGGCTTATGCTACCTCACTCATACTACATAGTCTCCTCACTCAAACTTGATTCTGGTCACTTCTGTCAACTCTTCTAATCGATCATCTTTGTCTCTGAGCTCTTCAGATGTGTTGTGAACAATTTGTCTTCAAAATCCCACAACAG
>Ga0210387_10000116_pt1 | contig 56348 bp, 51 predicted proteins | sample IncBWC7OmetaG_FD_160108 | JGI IMG/M metagenome (GOLD analysis project Ga0210387, IMG submission 160108) | Forest soil microbial communities from Barre Woods Harvard Forest LTER site, Petersham, Massachusetts, United States - Inc-BW-C-7-O ... | reverse complement strand
TCTTGCCCGTCTTGCCATCCCAGGCAATGAAGTTGCCCATGTTGGTTTCGCCGGGAGGCGGATACATCGACAGCGTCGCACCCACATAGGGCTGACCGGCGGTGTAGCTCACCTTGAACGGTTCGTAGTCCATGCAGACATGGTTGGTCGGAACGTAGAACAACTGCGTGTCAGGCGAGTAGGCTGCCGGCTGCTCGTCCTTGGAGCCGAGCGCGGCCGGGCAGATGCCCTTGTTGTTGTGATCCTCGCCCTGTTTGTCGGTCGAGTATTCGTCGAGGACTTTCGGCCGGCCGTAGGTCGGCGAGTTCTTGTTCATGTCGACGCCGGAAGTCCAGTTGACCTTGGGGTCGAACTTCTGCGCGACGAGCAGTTCGCCATTGGCGCGGTCGAGCGTATAGCCGATGCCGTTGCGATCGAAATGGGTCAGCAGCTTGCGTGCCTTTCCATCGATCGACTGATCCGTGAGGATCATCTCGTTGACGCCGTCATAGTCCCACTCGTCGTGGGGCGTCATTTGATAGACCCACTTCGCCATCCCGTTGTCGGGGTTGCGGGCGAAAATGGTCATCGACCATTTGTTGTCGCCGGGGCGCTGCTTCGGATTCCAGGTCGAAGGGTTGCCCGAGCCGTAATAAACGAGGTCGAGTGCCGGGTCATAAGCGAGCCAGCCCCACGTGCAGCCGCCACCGATCTTCCACTGATCGCCTTCCCAGGTCTTCAGGCTCGAATCCTTACCGACCGGCTTGCCGAGCGCGGTTGTCTTCTCGGGGTCGAGCAGGATCTGGTCGTCCGGGCCTTCGGAGTAGGCTTTCCAGACCTGCTTTCCATCCTTGACGTTATAGGCGGTCATGCTGCACTGGACGCCGAACTCGCCGCCGGATGTGCCGACCAGAACCTTATCCTTGACGACCATCGGCGCCGAGGTACCGGTTTGACCTTTGCTGGGATCGCCGTTGGCTATGGACCACTCGACATTGCCGTTCTTTGCATTGAGAGCAACCAGCTTGTCATCGGCCTGATGCAGGAAGACCTTGCCGTCGGCATAGGCGAGGCCGCGGTTAACGGTATCGCAGCACATCACCGGGATGACGTTCGGATCCTGCTTCGGCTCATAACTCCAGACGATCTTGTTGTCGTTGGAAAGGTCAAGAGCGTAGACCTTGTTCGGGAAGGGGGTGTGGACGTACATCATGTTGTCGATGATGAGTGGTCCACCTTCGTGGCCACGCAGCACGCCGGTCGAGAACGTCCAGGCGACCTGCAATTTGCCGACATTGGAATTGTTGATCTGCTTGAGCTTGGAGAAGCGTGTGTTGGCATAATCGCCTGTCGGCATCGCCCATTCGGCCGGATTTTGCGATAGCCGGTTCAGTTGATCGTTGGCCCCAGCGCTTCCTGCGGCGAATGCCGCCATGGCACCGAGACCGGTAGCGAATAGCACCTTTCGCATCGTAGTTCCTCCCAGTTTAGAGCCTTGGTTTCCGCGGGACGCGGCCCAATTTCGAGGTCTTGTTAGCCTCCATGCCTATCTGCTTCGAAAGGTTGAAACTTGCCCAAGAGCGAATCCCGTTTGCTCGTGAGCGAAGCGCGAGAAATTTTTTCGCTTCGCTGCTGTTGAGCATAGGGGTTCCAACTTCGATGTTGCGGAGCACCAAATGTTTGTCCAAGCGGATCGTTGATCCGAGGTTCTCCTTGACGGCGCGGAGACTTAGACAGAGGATTAACGCAGGGACAGCAAGAGTGGTGCCGCGCAGCCGCCTCAACTTGGCCTCAACTTGGATGTCCCATGCCGTGACGGCTGCGCGGTTGCCCTCAAATCGGTGGCGGGAAATGCCTGACACAGTTCACTCGCTCAGCACCGCGGGATTAGGGCCGAAGCGGCAAATCCAATATTGGTCAGATGCGCTGACCGATCTCTGCGGCCAATTCTCTGTCGATCCGCTCGAGGCCTCGACACTGGAGGCGCGGATCAACTACACCACCGTCTCGAAATTGAAGCTGTGTCAGATCGAGGCAAGCCAGCATCGGATCGCTCACGCCGCTTCGGCAAGCCACACCAGCGAACACCCCTACGTTAAGATCCTGTTCCAGACCTACGGGATTTCGTATTTCGAGCAGAACGGCTGTCAGATCCAGATCAAGCCCGGCGACTGTCTCGCCTACGACGTGTCCTGTCCGCACACCATCATCAGCCCCGCGCTGACGCGGCACGAGGTCGTCATTGTGCCGAAGGAGCTGTTGCGGGAGCGCGGGTTCAACTTCGGCAAGATGTCGGCCTGCAAGCTGTCGGCTCTGACGGGCACTGGCCGCATCGCGCATGATTTTGTGCATGCAGCTTTCGGCGAAGCCGCCAAGCTCTCAGCCAATAGCGCCGCGGCCGTTGCCGAATCGCTGATCGATCTGTTGTTGCTGCCGCTGCGGGAAGCCGACAAGGCGTTCGATCGCGTTGGCCCGGAGGCGATGTACGTGCGGGCGCAAGCTTTCATCCGCGAACATTTGCGCGATCCCGATCTGTGCATCGACCAGATTTCAGCGTCGCTGGGCTGTACCAAGCGCTACCTGCACATGCTGTTCAGCGAACGGGGCCTGACCGTCAGCGACTATATCTGGCGCGCGCGATTGCAGCATTGCCGCCAGGAGCTCGAGGCGCATGGGGGCAAGACGATCACTGATGTTGCGTTCTCTTGGGGATTCTCGAGTTCGTCGCATTTCAGCCGCGCGTTCCGGAAATGCTTCGGTGTCTCCCCCTCGGCCATTCACAAGGGGCACGGCGGCGTGTTTTCTGACGCCGTCTGATCGATTGATCAGCTTGAAGGGCTATTCGGGCAGGCGTCGGGTCTCGGTCTACTGCCACGTTTATCGATCGGCACACGGCAATTGTCGATTCGCTGCTCGTCCGTCCATTTCGGGCCGAGCCTTTCCTTTCCAGTCAATTCCGGCCGGTGCGTGTCAGCTATGGCGTGGTGCGTTCCGTCCTGGGCTTGAGCGCAGCAGATGAATACGAGGGGTAGCAGCACGGACGGCGCTCGAAACCGCAGTCTCATGAAAACCTCCTTGAGCATTGCTTTCCGATGCCGGTAGCAAATCCGCCACTTCCCGCGCCACCCGGAACCTGACGTTCAAGGATCCGCCGATCCCGATCATGACGGTACCCTGACGCTGGATGAGTATCTGGCCGTCGTCGAGAAGCGTTTCAATGCGGCCAACCCCGACGCTGACGGAACGCTCGACGCCAAGGAATTGCGAACGCCGGCAGGACGAGCTCTGCTTCGTTTGCTGAAATAGACCGATTTGCGACATGCGACCTACGGACCCTTGCGTCGAGCGCGCGGCGGTTTTACGTTTGTGATGGTGCAGTGTTGCACCGTCACGTGGGAGACCCCAATGACTTGGAAGACTCCAAAGATCGTTGAAGTGCCGGTTGGCATGGAGATCAACATGTACGCCTGCGCGGCGCGCAAGTAGCCGCGAAGTGTTCTGCCCGGCTCCAGCAGTCATCTGTTGCGAGTCGCGGCAGACGCTACGGGCTTTCCTTCGTCTCTATGAATTCCACGATAGCCCGCTGTGAACCTCGTACAGGTTCGCGCCCTCTGATCTCACATCTTGGGTCACGTCGATGGCTCCTGGAACGGGAACAGGCTTTCTTGCGGGGATCTGGGCCGCGATCCTGTGGGCGCTCTTGTGGCCTGCTTGCGGATTGGCCGAAGGCATCGACACCGAGCACGTCTACGGCTTCATGATCGGCTCGGACGTTGGCGACCCCGGCGAGCGCGAATTCCAGGCAACGACGACGGGACGATTTTCCAAGCAAGCCGGAACTTACCAGGCTCTCGGGCAGCAGCTCGAGCTGGAATTCGTGCCTATCAAGAATTTCCGGATCGAGATTGAAACGACACTTTCTGCTTACGATATCGCATCCGTTCCAGGCTTCGTGGATCGTAACCCGGCCGGCTGGCAAGGCGCAGCACTGGATCTACGTTATCGCTTCCTCGATCGTGAAACGGCTCTCTTCGGCCTGACGCTGGCGCTCGAGAGTCATGGCAACCGCATCGACGAGACCACGGCGTCACGCGCACAAAATTACGGAACCGAGCTGACGCTCGCGCTGGAGCGCGATCTGATTCCCGGACTTGCAGTGGTGACCGTCAATCTCGGTTATCAGCCGGAATGGACGCGCTTCGCCGGTGTGCCAACCGCCGAGCAGGACTCGACGCTCGCAGCCGCGTTCGGCATCATGACGCAAGTGCGCCCCGATTTCCTGCTCGGCGGGGAAGTTCGCTATTTCCGCAAGTATGAAGGGATCGGTCTGGACGAACTGGGAGGGGAGGCGCTCTTCATCGGCCCAACCGCCTATTTCCGGCTCTCGGAACGCGCACGTCTCACGGCAACCTGGAGCATTCAGGCATGGGGCCGTCCCGCCGGCACAAGTGCAACCCTCGACCTCGTCAACTTCGAGCGCCAGCAGGCACGGTTGGTATTTGGCTTAAATTTCTAGGAAAAAGCCAAGTACGAACGTGAGAGCGAAACCTTGTTCCGGGTTGCGCCGTAGTTGTTTATGCTATCGTGAGCTAAATGCGCCGGAGGATAACGGCATGAATGCGATCGAGCTGATCATTACGGTCTGTGCCGTGCTCTCGCCGAATAGCTGCGAGGAAAGGCATATGTCGTTTTCCGGGGAGTTTTCATTGCAACAATGCACTATGAACGCGCCGCCCTATATCGCGCAGTGGATCGGAGAACATCCGAAATGGACGGCCGTAAAATGGCGCTGCGAATATCCGCACAGCCGCGAGAAAGCGAATCGGGGCGAGACGCCCGCCGGCTGAACTCGCTTCTTATTTATTGCAATCTTTCAGGTCATTGTCGGAAATTGAAAACACGGCATCGGCCTTGATCTCGATATCCCGCACGAAGCACTGCCTGGAATCGCGATAGCCGACTTTGGCGTCGTAGCGTCCCGGGTCCACGCCGGTAATCCGCAGACGTTCGTCATGATCGACCTCCTTGTCCTTGTCGTTCAGCGTCTGGTTCGGACCCCAACTATCCTTGCCGGCGGGCGATAGTTGAAAACCAGAGATGGTCGCCGTCGTCAGGTTCCAGAACCGGATGCCTTTGCCCTGCGCCACGGCCGAACCCGGCAGAACCAGCAAGAAAAGGCAGATCGCAATCAATGCGCGCGGCATCGCAGGGCTCCCAATATTTTCGCTCATCGCCGTGGCACCGTGAGCCATTTTCGCGAATGTCGGCTTTTCAGCGCGAATGCGATAGCATAGTTTTTGTTGATGGGAGAAACGTGATGATGTCAGTCGGACGAATGCGACTTGTTGTCGTCGGGCTGGGTAGTCTCCTGGCAACGGCCGTGGCCGCTTGGGCCGAGGACACCAACGGCTACCCGACATCGGCACGGTCGGAATACGTCTTCGGCTGCATGAAAGCCAACGGTGAAACGCGCCAATCGATCGATCAGTGCTCCTGCTCGATCGACATCATTGCGTCCCTGTTGCCGTATGATCGCTATGTCACCGCCGAAACGGTGCTGAGTATGTCGCAGGTCCGCGGTAATCTGGGCACGCAGTTTCGCTCGTCGGAACAGGCCAAGGGTGCTCTCGACGACCTCAGGCGTGCGCAGGCCGAGGCCGAGGTGCGCTGCTTCTAGGATAGGGGTGTTGGGAAGCTTCGATTCCGAAGAGCCGGTCAGCTACCGGAATCGTCGACCTTCCATTCTTTTTGAAAGGTGTGGCCCGACGTATCCTTGGCTTCGGCGCGGAAGGTCTTGGCTCCGTTTGCGACGTAGGTGAAGCGGATATTGGGGTCTTCCGAGATCGAAATGCCGCCTTCCATCGACAGGACGGGACTGTTGTCCTGCCACAGATGTAATTCGTCGATGAAGAAGGCCGGAACGTAGAGATGCGTGATCTGATCCATCTGCAAGCCGGAATTGTTGGGATGACCGATCATGACCTGAGCTTCACGCGCGCCGCTGGTCGGTCCCTGATCGGCCCGGGCGAACTGTCGGTATTTCATCTGGCCGATGTGGTTGCGGGCTTCTTCCGCATTCTTGGCGGCGGGCGCTGAACAGCCGCCGGAAGCCTTCACATAGGTTTTGACCGCGTAAAGCTTGCCGTCGCTGAGTTCAGCCACGGCATGAACATTGGTATAACTGTTGACCCGGACGCGCGTTGATATTTCCGAAACCCGTGCGTCGGGTCCGATCTCGAATTTGGCGGCCATCGGCGCCGGATTTTGATCGATGACCAGCGTGATGGTCTTCAGACGCCGGCTGTCGTCAGGCGCAAGCTTCGATCGCAGCGTCACCGGAACAATCGCTGCATCCTCGGCGCGGTAGGGCATCTCGATCGCAATGACGTCGCCGCCATCACTCATCGGGCGATTGTTGAAGATATCCTGAACGAGACCCGGCCAAGGGTCATTTGGCGGGGCGTTCGGCTCGGCCGCGCTCAAAGCTGATGCGCCAATTGTCAGCACGATGCCAGACAACGCCAATATGCAGGGCAGACGAAAACGGGACATGGTCGCGCTCCTTGCACGGATCGAAGCAGCAACGAATTTCGACGTAGCCTAGCGCGTTCGCTATTCCCACTCAATCTCGGAAAATGCTGCGGTTGCGTTGCGAGCGTTGTAGTCATCGAACAATTGCCATCGCGACCGTTCGGAAGCCGCAGCCGTGTCGGCGGCAACCCCGATCGGCGCGCCTCGTTTGATTAATGTTCGAACGTCGGCTGCGAGCGTTTCAAGATAGCGGCGTTCAGCGGCGAGAGCGGTCGGCCATTGGCTCACCGGGCCGTGACCTGGAACCACGCGCTCGGCGGGCGGCTTGGCCAGGTCATCCATTATCCGTAACCATCCACGGATACTGCCGTCCATCACGGGAGTATGCTCGAGGAAGACGAGATCGCCCGCAAACAGGGTTTTCGTCGTTTCGTCGAGCACGGTGAGATCGCTATCGCTATGCGCGGCCGGCCATGCTTGCAAAATGAGGGTGCGGCCGCCGAGGTCAAGCCTGAGCGACCGCTCGACCAGCAGCGTCGGAGGTATGATGCGTACCTCATCGATCAGGCGCTCGCCCATGATCTTGCGGAAGGCATCGAGATAAAACGGCCCGCGCTCGGCGAGTGCCTGCGGCAAATTCCTGTGTCCGACGAAAACGGTTCCATTGCCGACAAAGGCGGAGTTGCCGAACACGTGGTCGGGATGACCGTGGGTATTGATGACGTAGCGGACCGGTTTGTCGGTCCGGGCGCGAATCGCGGCAAGAAGTTCCCGTCCTTCGCGAACGCTGCCGCCGGTATCGACGACGGCGACCGTGTCGTTGCCGACGACAAACCCAATATTAGCGATAGCTCCCTCGTTCTCGCGCGTCATCAACGCAATTTGTCCGATGTGGACGAAGAGACCGGGCGCAATCTCGGTGACAGACAGCTGCGGCTGTTGCGCGTATATGGGGAATGAACTGAGGAGCAGGCCAAACAGGGCGACCCGTGCAAGGCAATAGGTTATCCGTTTGCCTGATCTTTTCATTCGACCGCGCCACCGTGGCTCCGATGTGCGCCGCAACAAGCTCACGAAGCGTCGCAAATTCCCCACGCGGATTATCCTGTTGCACGCTCCGGCGGGGCAGCATAGCATTTTGATGGGAGAGTGGCGCTAGCTGAGGACAGCAATCGATGACGTATGCCTCGCCCAAACGCTGCCTGCTCATTCCGCTTCTGACGATGGTGGCAATCCTTGTCAGCCGCGATTGCGTAAGAGCGCAGTCGGACAACGAAGGTCTCGATCTTTCGATCGAGCTTGTCGATCCGAAGGTCCTGAGGGTTTGCGCCGATCCGCGCAACCTGCCGTTCTCCAACGAAAAGGGCGAGGGTTTCGAGAACAAGCTTGCGGAATTCTTTGCGACGAAGCTGCAGAAGAAAATCGACTACATGTATTTCCCGCAAGCGACCGGCTTCGTCCGCATGACGCTCGGCGCGCATCGTTGCGACGTCATCATGGGCTTTCCGCAGGGCGACGATCTCGTGCAAGGCACCAATCCCTATTACCGCACCGCCTATGCGCTGGTTTCGAAGCCAAACACCGGTCTAGATGATGTAACGACGCTGGAAGACGCTCGCCTCAAAGGCAAGCATATCGGCATCGTCGCGGGCACGCCGCCGGCAACCAACATGGCCGTCAACGGCCTGATGACAAGCGCCAAGCCTTATCCGCTGATGATCGATACCCGCGTGGATTCGTCGGCCGAAGCCATGATCAACGACCTCAACAAGGGCGACATCGATGCCGCCATTCTCTGGGGTCCGATGGCGGGCTTCTACGCCAAGAAGGCTAACCCGCCGCTTCACGTCACACCGCTGGTGAAAGAGAAAACCGGGCCTCAGCTAGTGTATCGGATCGGCATGGGTGTTCGGCGCGCCGACCAGAACTGGAAGCGGTTGCTCAATCGGTTGATCCAGGAGAACCAGGGCGAGATCAACAAGATCCTGTTCGATTACGGTCTTCCGTTGCTCGACGAGAATAATCAACCGATCACCGTGGAGACGGCGACGAAGTCGCCATGATCCGGCATGCGGCCGGTGTGGTGCTTGCGCTAATTGCGCTTGTCGGCGCCATACACGCGGAAGAACTCGTGCCCGAGCCCGGCGGGTATCGCACCGACGATTATCGGGCGCCGGTTCCCGACACTCTGGCCGGCGCGCGCGTGCTTTCGACCGCGGAAGCCGAGGCAATCTGGCGCGCCAAAGCCGGCGTGTTTATCGACGTGCTGCCGCGCCCGCCAAAACCGGCAAATCTTCCACCCGGCACCGTTTGGCGCGACAAGCCCCGCTTCAATATTCCCGGCAGCACCTGGCTGCCGGATACGGGTTACGGCGAACTCGCGGTACCAACGGACAATTATCTGCGGCAGGGGCTGTTACGTGCCTCCGGCGGCAACCGCGACGTCTTGATCGTCGTCTATTGCCAGGCCGATTGCTGGATGTCGTGGAACGCCGCCAAGCGAGCGCTGTCCTATGGATATCCCAACGTCGCCTGGTATCCCGACGGCACAGACGGCTGGCAGCGGGCCAATCTGCCGACAGAGGAAGCGCAGCCCGAGCCGCGTCCGTAGAATAAAATCCAAAGAATCAAATTCAGGCGTAAAATACCGCGCGGTCTCTATTCGATCTCCTGCTGGATGGTGCGGCCAAGCGCAAACAGCCGCTGATCGATCGCGGTCGGCACGTCGCACACAAACTTCACGACGCGACGGCGGTCTTCAAAGATCCGCGTTTCCCAGACCAGCTGGTTGCCAAGTTCCTCGATCTTGGGCTGGTCGGGCGGTGTAACGTCTTGGAGCGTTTGCAACGCAATCGTATCAGTGCGGATCTTGTCAGCCGCCTGACGCTGCTTGCGTGTCACCCGTTCGAGCCCGCCCATGACAGAAGATCGTTCGGCATTCAGCTGTTCGAACAGGCCGGCAAACAACAGCTTGCCGGTCGTCATCTTGTCGGTCCCGGGCGCGGAAAGGAATTCCGTGATTGCCTTTTGGGCGTCATCGAGAGGCATCTTTCTGGCCGCCGCTTTTTCGACCAGCGCGCTGACTTTCGGGTCGCTCTTCCATTTCTCGTCGGCGTCGCCGAGCGGGGGACCGGCCCATACCGCGGCGAGCGAGATCTCAGGCACCTTGGCTTGTGCGCAGGGCCAGTCCGGATAGCGCGGATCGGCGGCGAGGCAGAGCTGAGGCGATGCCGCAACCGCCAACAGCGTTGCGATTCCTGCACGCGAAATCATGTCTCGCCTCCCGCGGGCCCTCGGCGGGCCAATCCACGCGATGGATCATAGGCGAAAATCGCGCCGATCATGAAGGCCGCAGTGCATCCACCGACCACCGCAAGCGAAATCCAGTTGACCTGACCGTAAAGGGCAAAACGGATCAACTCGACGGCGTGGGTGAACGGATTGAACTGGCATACATAGTAGAGCATGGGACTGCCCTCCCGAACCCGCCAGAGGGGATAAAGCGCCGACGAAGCGAAGAACATCGGAAAGATCACGAAGTTCATCACGCCGGCGAAATTCTCCAGCTGCTTGATGCCGGAGGAAATCAGCATGCCAAGCGAGCCGAGCATCAGCCCGCACAGGATCAGTGCCGGCAACACCGTCAAATACCCGATCGGGGGCGGGGTGATGTCCCAGAACCAGGCGATCAGCAGGAACGCATAGACCTGCAGCAACGAGACCGCCGTGCCGGCGAGCAGCTTGCAAAACAACAGATACCAGCGCGGCAGCGGGCTCACCAGCAAGGTGCGCATGTTGCCCATCTCGCGGTCATAAACCATGGAGAGTGAGGACTGCATGCCGTTGAACAGCTGGATCATCGCCATCAATCCCGGTGCGATATAGACCTCGTAGAGGATGTAGGTCTCGTAGGGGGGAATGATGGAAATGCCGAGCACCTGCCGGAACCCGGCGGCAAAGATGAAAAGCCAGACCAGCGGCCTTACCAGCGCCGAGACGAACCGCTCGCGCTGATGAAGGAAACGCAGGGCCTCGCGCCACACGATGCCATTGAGGCAGGTGATGTATTCTGCAAGGGAGAAGCCGCGGCGCGACTGTTCGAGGGTAGCAGAACTCATGACTCGGGACTCCCGGACCGGGCGCCGGTCAACCGCGTGAAAGCCGAATTGACATCGCGTGCGCCGGAGTTTTCGAGCACCTGCGTAACCTCTCCGCTCGCCAGGACGCGGCCCTGATGCAGGATGACAAGGTTGTCGCTCGGGGTAATCTCGTCGAACAGATGGGTTGCCCAGAGAACGCCGATGCCTTGCTCGGCGACGAGGTGGCGGACATGGTGGAGGATATCGGCGCGAGCCTTGACGTCGAGCCCAACGGTGGCTTCATCGAGCAGCAGTAGCCGCGGGCGATGCAGCAGGGCGCGCGCGATCTCGAGCCTGCGCATCTGTCCGCCCGAGAGATCGCGTACCTTGCTGCCGGCGCGGTCGGCCAATCCGATGCGCGACAACACCTCGTCACCCCTCGATCGGGCCTCGCGCCGGCTGATCCCGTGCAGAGCAGCGTGGTAGAGCAGGTTCTGCATGACCGAGAGATCGAGATCGAGCGTGCGGGGCTGAAACACCACGCCCATGAGCCGCAGGGCTTCGCTAGGCGTCTGGCGGATGTCATGGCCGAATATCCGGATGCCGCCCGCCTGGATTCCGAACAGCCGGGTCACCAGCGAGAACAAAGTGCTTTTCCCGGCGCCGTTGAGGCCGAGCAAGGCGGTAAAGCTCGCGGGCGCCACGGTGAAATCGACATCGATCAAAGCGCGTCTCGTGCCATAGGAATGGCTGACGGCGGAGATCGACAGTGCCGGAATCGCAGCGGTGTCGCGCTCGACAGGTTTGTCCGGAAGAGGGGCGGCGGCTGCGCTCGGTGCGTCGGATAATGTCATGGCGATATCGTCACGCCCCATGGAAGCTCGCCGACCTGAATGGTCTTGACGACCTTTTGCGCGGCGACATCGATCACGGAGACGTCGTTGGAGACGCCGTTCGTGACCAGTAGATATTTCTCATCCGGCGTGAACGCCAGATGCCAGACCCGCTGCCCGACCAGAAGATATTTAGTCACCGCATGGCTTGTGGCATCGACCACGGCGACGCGGTTAGCCGGACCGAGCGCAACAAAGGCGGTCTTGTCGTCCTTGGTCATGGCGATCCCGACCGGCTGGATGGCCTCGCTTCGTAGTCCGGGAATGTCGAAGGTGACCTTGCCGGTGACAGCGTGTTTGGCAGGATCGACGATCGAAACCGTGCCGCCGATCTCCGAGGAGACCCACAACTCCGAGCCGTCATGCTTGAATTCGGCAAAGCGAGGCCGCGAGTCGACCAGCACGTTAGCGACGATCTTACGGGTCGCGGTGTCGATGAAATGCGCCATGTTGGTCGTCTCGGACGTATTGATCAGGATCTTGCCATCCGGACTGACGGTCATTCCTTCAGGCTCGACGCCGACCTGAATATCGCCAAGCCGCGTCCGTTTCTGGATATCGATGATGGTGACGGTGTTGTCGTTCTCGTTGGCGACATAGAGAATTTTGCCGGCGGCATCCTGCGTAAACAGTTCGGGGTCGGGTCCGGAGGGCAGGGTGTCCACCACTTGCTGGGTTTTTGTATCGATCATCTGAATGGTGTCGTCGTCACCGACCGCGACCATCACGAATTTTCCGTCGCGGGTGAACTCGATGCCCCGTGGACGTTGACCGACCTTGATCGTCGCCGTGACGACCCATTTGTCGGTGTCGATGACCGAGACGGTATTGCCCTTCTCATTCGAAATATAGGCGGTGTAAGCCCAAGCCGGGCTAGCGGCCGCGAGCCAGAGCGCCGATAGGGTAAGCAGGGTACCGCGCATGCGCGACCTCTCCGCCGTCATTGCAGTTTGCACTTGGTTTCAGGCCTGTCGATGCCGAGCGTATCAAGCTCGGAGTTCTGGTGCAGAAAGCCTTCCTGCGGCGATACCGACACGACCATGCGGCCGTCGGCCAGCAGGATCGGTTGCCGCAGCTGCAAGTTCCAATCCCTTAAAGTCAGCCGTTGGCCCTTGAAGGCGCCAATGGAAAAGTCTTTTCCCTTGATGAAGCTGAACACGGCTTTCGGATCGCCGGAATTGGTGCGTGAGGTTGCTTCGCCGACCATACGCGCGGCTGTCCAGGCCTGCATGTCCAGCGCGGTCATGTGGCGCGAATTCAGTCTGACGAAACGATTCTGGATCTGGACGGCGCCCCACTGGTCGTGCGAGGCGTCCCAGCTTGTCGGCACCAGCCCCGCCGACCCCGCCACTGGCCGCGGATCCCAGGTCCGGTAGGGTAGATAAGATGCGAAGACCTCGCTCTCGTCCGCCGCGATGAGGACGTCATATGTGGGCGCCTCCTGGGTAAACACCGGCATTTGACGCTGGATCAACGTCACGCCGCTATCGGTTCGGCGGGCGCCGCCGGTGTCCTCGAAGGTCCGCTCTTGCACGATCTTGGCGCCGAACCGGGTCGCGGCGCGGCGCAGGGCATCGGCATAAAGCTTGTCCTTTTCGTGCGAGCCAGCGACTAGCAGCCAGCGCTTCCATTGCTTCCAGACCAGATATTGGGCAAGCGCGTCCGCGAGCATCGAACGGGTAGGCGCCACGTGGATGACATTGGCGCGACAGTCCTGCTCACGCAGGCGGTCGTCGATGGCGCCGGCATCGAGCAGGACGGTGCCGCGATCCCGTAATTTATCGGCGACCGTCAGCAATTCGTCCGCCGACAGGTCCGTGATGATGAAGCCGTCATGGTCGGCGAGCGAACTGGCGACCGCAGCGACGTCGTCGTTCTCTTTGAGTTTTACTTCGGTCAGCGTGAAATGCTGGTTGAGAAACTTGCCGGTGGTGTTGTTGTCCTCGATCGCGAGAAGCGCACCGGCCACGCCGTCATTGTCGGCCGGTTGGGCCACCAGCGACAACGTCGACTTGGTCCCGGCATGGCGGAGATAGCCGATGCCGATCTCGATCGGGTCGGCTGCGAGCGCATGAGTAGCCATAACGCTCAAGCCGATCGCGCCAATCAACCCTCGGATCATGCGTTTCCCTTGCGGTTCCCGCGAACGGAGAACTCTTTGCTTGAACCAAGACCAGTTTGTCGTAGCTTGCAAGCCTACTTTTTGCCGTTAGATCGTTGCTGGATTTTGCAGATCACGATGATGAGATCGCTTGTGGTGCTCGCGCTGTTATCGCTGACGAACTGGGTGCCGGTAAGCGCAGCCGAGCCGCCCCGGCTTGCCGTGTTCGATCTGGAGATGGTCGATACCAGCCTTCCGGACCCAACGCGCGGGCTGCGTGCGGACGACCGTGACCGGCTGCAGCGGACCAGCGATCAGTTGCGCAAAGAACTGGGCGAATCCGGCAAGTTCCAGGTCGTTGACATCTCTTCCGTGAATGCTGCGGCGCATCAGAGCAATTTGCAGGCTTGCGGCGGTTGTGACGTGAAGTTGGCGCAGCAGCTGGATGCTGATCTGGAAATAACGGGCGTCGTACAAAAAATCTCCAACCTGATTCTCAATATCAGGCTGTATCTGCGGGACGTTCACACGGGGCGGCTCCTCGCCGCTATTAATGCCGATATGCGCGGCGACACCGACGAGTCCTGGTCACGCACCACGCGCTATCTCGTTCATGAACGATTGCTCGCGCCGAACTACGGCGCGCCGCAGGCGCGACAGTAGGGCACGATCAGGCCTTCAGCCGTTGGGCGTGCCAGCGCAAATGATCGCCCATGAAGGTGGAGATGAAGTAATAGCTGTGATCGTAGCCGTTCTGCCGCCGTAAGGTGAGAGGGATGCTCGCCTTATCGCAAGCATCTTGCAGTAACTCGGGGCGAAGCTGTTCGGTGAGAAATTGATCGGCGTCGCCATAGTCGACCAGGAATTCGCGGAACCTGGCGCCGTCCTCGATCAAGGCGACGGTATCATGCTTGCGCCACGTCGCCTGGTCGTTGCCGAGATAGCCGCCGAGGGCCTTGATACCCCAGGGCACCCGCGACGGAGCGACAATCGGCGCAAATGCGCTCGCTGCGCGATAGCGGCCCGGGTGACGAAGCGCGATTGTCAGCGCGCCATGACCTCCCATGGAGTGCCCCATGATGGATTGCCGTCCGGTATCGACCGGAAAATGATCCGCAACCAGCTTTGGTAGTTCCTCGGTCACATAGCTCCACATGCGATAATTGCGGGAGTAGGGAGCCTCCGTAGCGTCTACATAGAAACCGGCGCCCAAGCCGAAATCATATGAATTCGCGGGATCGCCTGGAACACCTTCGCCCCTTGGGCTGGTGTCGGGGGCAATGAAGATCAGCCCGTGTTCGGCGCATGCGCTGCGAAATTCACCTTTCTCCGTTACGTTGGCCTGGGTGCAGGTCAGCCCCGACAAATACCAGACCACAGCGAGCTTCGTGCCCTCGCGGTGCGGCGGGACGTAAACAGAGAAGGTCATCTGGGTTTGAGTCTGTTGGCTCGCATGCCGATACACGCCTTGGGTGCCACCATACGACCTATTCAGCGAGACCGTTTGCAGGGTCATTGTCTTGCGGCTCCAGCGTCATGTAACCCGGTCACGCCACACCACTCTCGATGGCGAGCCTTACCAACTCCGCAGACGTTCGCACGCCGAGCTTCTGGCGAATGATCGACGAGGTGTTCGCGACTGTCTTGTAAGGCGAATGAACCAGCCAGGCGATCTCGGAGAGGCTTTTGCCTGCGCTCAGTAGCCGCAGGATTTCCATTTCGCGCGAGTTGAGCTTCGACAGCGGGTTGGTGGCGACCGCCGGGCCCGCAAAGGCCATGCTTCGCGCCAGCGCGGGCGGCAAATAGACGCCGCCTTTGCCTACCTCGTGGATGGCATCGACCAGATCCTGCGGATCTCCGGTCTTCGAAACAAAACCCTTGGCGCCGATCTGGATGGCGCGGGCCACAAAAACCGGATCGGCGTTCATGCTGAACATGATCACGCGCGCGGAAGCATCGTGCTCCAGCACGCGGCGAACCAACTCAAATCCCGATACCGTCGGTAGGTTGATATCGATCAGGCAGATGTCGGGATGTTCGGTAACAAAGATACGTTCAGCAGTTTCCGCGTCCGGCGCTTCGAGAAAGATAATGTCCGGCTCGTCAGCGAGCACGGTGCGGCATCCGGACGCAACGATCGGATGATCATCGGCGATCAGAACACGCATGCTTCCGCCCCGCAATTCTTGTTGTTGCACCGCATCGTACGAAGACGGCGCCGGAATTTCAATCCGCCATGCAACTTGGGCGACAATGCGGTACGCTTCAATAAGACAGATGCGTGTTCTGTCTGTCAACGCTACCGATGAGAAATTGAAATCGGCGCGATGGGGACCGTCATGTGGCAGAGATTATCGTTACGTTCCCGTATCAACTTGCTGATGGCGCTAGTTCTGACATTGGGTCTCGCTATCAATGTGACGCGGCTGGTGCTCGAAGGCGGCCCTCGTGTTCAGGCGGAAGATCAAAGTGTAACGCGGCTGGCGCGCGAATTTGTTGAAACGATTGTCGGAGGCTTGAACGAAGCTCCCAACCCCGAAGAGCGGCTGGATCAGATCGTTCAGGACCTCCAGCGGCTGCGCCATATCAGCATCGCGTGGCAGGCCGATACGGGCGCTCCGGCTGAAATTTACGGGGGAGAGGATGACGCGGGTTCGGTGCCTGGCTGGTTTGTTACTCTGGTGCATCCCCGAACAACTTCCGTCAGCGTACCGGTTTTGATCCACGGCAAGCACACGGCGCTTGTCATTACGTCGATCCCGAACGACGAGATCGCCGAAATCTGGGATGGCGTATTGACGCAGCTTGCGGTCGGCTCGGCGGTCGCGCTGGCTCTGTTTCTGATAACGATGGTCGTGGTCGGCCGCGCGCTGGCACCGCTGGAAGCGCTCTCGCAGGCGATGAGCAGGATCGAATCCGGTTCCTACAGCGTTCACGTCGAGCCCGGCGGAGCACCCGAACTCGCTGCGATCTGTACCAAGATGAATCGCCTTGCGGAAACGTTAGGGGAGGCGATCGAGGAAAAGCGACGGCTCGCCGAGCGCGCCGTATCGTTGCAAGATCTCGAACGCGAGGAGATCGCGCGCGAACTGCACGATGAGTTTGGGCCGTATCTGTTTACCCTGAGGGTCCACGCCGGCGCCCTGATGCGGCTTGCGAAGGCCGGAGTACCTGACGCGGACGGGGTGCGCAAGCATGGCGGCGCTATCCTGGAGCAGGTCAACGATCTCCAGCAATTCACGCGCAGGATCCTGGAAAGGTTGCGACCGGTGGGTCTCGCCGAACTCGGACTGCGCGAAGCGCTTGGCGCCCTGCTGCGGCTGTGGAACGAATCCCATCCCGAGGTCGAGATCGAGACGACGATTTCACGTTCGCTCGGCGAAACCGGAGAAACCGCCGACCTGACGATCTATCGCGTCGTGCAGGAAGCGCTGACCAATGTCTTCCGCCACGCCAAGGCGACAGAGGTAAATGTCAGCATCGAGCCCGTCGAGCGGCCGGCCGGCATAAAGGGCAACCGTGACTACGCCCTGGTGCGAGTGCGCGACAACGGCCGTGGCCTGAAGCCTGGCGAAAAATTCGGGTTTGGTTTGACCGGAATGCGCGAACGGATATTGGCATTGGGGGGAACGCTGACGGTCGCTTCTGGCGAGGGCGGTGTCACCATCGAGGCGATGGTTCCCACGCACGCGCTGTAGCTACGCTTCCCAGGCGTCCAGTCCGCTGGCGGCATCGGATATATTCTCATCCAACAGCATATCCAAAATCTGGTGATCTCTCGGTGACAGGGCTGCATTCTTAGCAAACACCAGATTGAGAGCGAACTGAGGATCAATATAGCGACGACCTGATCGCGTCTCGTCCACGGCCTTCGCAAATTCACGAACTGGAGAGTCTTTCATCACGTAGCTGGTCGCACCGGCCTCGATTGCGGAAAGAAAGCTCCGACGGTCAGACCTCATCGTGAAGACCAGTATTTTTGCAGTTCCTTCGTGCGAGCGGATGCGCCTGATGAGGGCGATGCCATCGAACTGTGCCTGATGGAAAGTCAGATCAATGACACACAAATCAGGCCGGTGATCTATGAAGGCCTTGAAACCCGACTCCACGTCGCCGGCAGCGATGACGTTTTCAATCCCGATCGACTCAAACACGTGACCGCAGGCTCTTGCGATCACGGGATGATCGTCAACAATAAGTATCCCGCTCAAGTCTTGCTCCTCTCGTGTCTCCACGAAGGCGGTGGGATGACTCCAAGGCTACGCTTTTACCACGGGTTCTTATGGCGGAAAAATTCCCGCTTTACTGTCGGGAAAATTCCCGAATGGTTCGGGACTTTTTGCGCGTGCGCATCGTTGACCGAGGGATAGTATCGACCGTCCAAACCGGTGGGGAAAAAGGCCGGAGCGGAATGGGGGAGCGGTGCAGATGCGTATTCGGGGCGTGCTTATTGCGTCGTCGCTAGCGGCGGCAGCCGTTGTGACCGAAAGCCAACAGGCTTGCGCGCAAGATGCGCGAGACAGGGGTAGCTACACCACCGAGCTGCCGCCTGTCGAAATTGCGCCGGCGCAAACCGCCGCGAAGCCAGCACCCAAGCGTACGAGAACCACGAATCTCCCGACGACGCCCACGGGTGCGCGTTCGACACCCGTGACGAGGCTTCGCGTTTATCCAACAACGCCGGGGGCCACTCCGAGTACAGCTCTCGAGGTTGATAAAGTTCCTTCCAGCATCAACTTTGTGAACACACCCGAAATCCAACGCACCAACTCCCTCAACGTCTTGGACGCCCTGCAGCAGAGCGTGGCAGGGGTCAACATCAGCAACGTTTCCGGGAATGACTTCCAGTCCAACCTCGAGTTTCGCGGCTTTGTTGCGTCGCCTGTCTCAGGTACGCCACAGGGATTGGCGGTCTATCAAAACGGAGTCCGCGTCAACGAGGCGTTCGGCGACACCATGAACTGGGACTTGATACCGACCGCGGCGATCAAGTCGATTGCCGTCGTCACGAACAATCCAGCCTTCGGTCTCAATGCGCTCGGCGGCGCCGTTACGGTCCAGATGAAAGACGGCTTCAACTATCACGGTGCCGAGGTTGATGTGATGGGGGGCTCATTCGGCCGTCTCCAGAGTTCGCTTCAATGGGGCAATCAAATCGGCAATTGGGCAGTCTACGGTGCCCTCGAAGGGGTCCACGACGACGGTTATCGCAATTTTTCGCCTTCGGACGTACGTCGTTTCTACGGTGATATCGGCTATCGATACGACGGCAATGAGATTCATCTCAATATGGGCGCCGCCCAAAACAATTTCGGCGCGGCGGCGGCGGTGCCGATCGAGCTGCTCCAGCAATATTGGGGCGCGACTTACACCACGCCGCAAACCGTGCAGAACCAGGTCGGCTATCTGAATTTGACCGGGAAGTTTGAGGTTTCGCCCACCTGGACCATCGATGCGATCGCGCATTATCGTGCATTCAGCCAGCAGACCCAGGACGGAAACCCGACGGGAACGCAGCCCTGCGACGCTGATGGGACGCTGCTCTGTTTTGGCGATGTCAACCCGGTGACGGGGATTCAGCCTCCGGCCAACGGCCTGAACGGGCAGCAGCTCAATAATCCCTTCCCCGCGAATGCCGTGCTCGGGGAAAACGATCGAACATTTACCAACACGAATAGCGGCGGCGTTTCCCTGCAGGCGACCAACACCGACCAGTTATTCGGCCACGACAACCGCTTCGTGGTTGGCGCAAGTTTTGACACCAGCGTGACGCATTTCGGCAGCAGTGCAGAACTTGGTACCTTCAATGGAAGCTTCGTCCTCAATGGCAGCGGCATCTTCCTCGGCACGTCGGGCGATCCCATCTCGGACGGGCCGGTATCGCTCCGAACCACCAATCAATATACCGGGCTCTACGCGCTCGATACCTTCGACGTCACCAAGGCGCTCTCGATTACGGCCGGCGGCCGTTTCAACGACGCGCACATTGTCTTGCAAGACCAACTTGGCGGCCTGCTCAACGGCAACGACACCTATGACCGCTTCAATCCGATCATCGGCGCCACTTACAAGATCACGTCTGGCTTGACCGTCTATGCCAGCTATTCGGAAGCCAATCGCGCGCCGACGCCGCTTGAACTCGGCTGCGCCGATCCCAATCATCCTTGCATCCTGGCGACCTTCCTGGTCGCCGATCCGCCGCTCCAGCAGGTAGTGTCGCACACCTATGAAGCCGGCTTCAGGGGCACCCGCGATTTCAGCTTTGGAACACTGGACTGGAAACTCGGTGGTTTCCGCACCAAGAATACGAACGACATTCTCAATATCGCCGATCCGAATACGTCGCTGCAGGGATTCGGGTTTTTCCAAAACGTCGGCGACACGCGCCGGCAGGGCATTGAGGCCGAAGCCAACCTGAAATCATCCAGATGGCAGTTCCACGCCAGCTATGCCTTCATCGACGCGCGTTTCCTCGATTCGCTGGTACTCGGCTCGAACAGCCCGTTCGCCGATGCAAACGGCAACATCCAGGTTTCGCCGGGTAACATCATCCCGGCGATTCCACGCCATCGCATCAAGGCCAGCTACGATTATGCGGTCACGGATGCATTCAAGATTGGCGGCGATGCGCTGTGGGTCAGCAGCCAGTATTTCGTCGGTGACGAGTCCAACCAGTTCCCACAATTGCCGTCGTATGCCGTGTTTAGCGCCCACGCGTCCTATCAGATCGACAAGACGTATCAGATATATGGCCGCATCGATAACATCCTCGACAATCGCTATGCGAGCTATGGGACCTTCTTCGATACGGGGGCACTGCCGAACTTTGCCAATGGCGGCAACCAATTCAACGATCCGCGTACCCTCAGCCCGGCGCGGCCGCGCGCTTTCTATGCCGGCATGAAGGCGACGTTCTAGGCAGTCGCCCGTAACGCATGCGCTTGCTGTCGGAGCGGTAGTTGAACCGGCAATGCTTCGCGTCCGCTGGAGGAACCCGGATATTCCGGAAGGAACCAGGATATTAAGGCTGCCATGGCGGTCGGGCCTGAACCCGCGTCGATGGCGGAAATTCTGCGGTTCCGGGAGGCTAAAAATGCAAGAAGTGGTGGTTTTGGCTCCCCGGGCTGGATTCGAACCAGCGACCATTCGATTAACAGTCGAATGCTCTACCGCTGAGCTACCGAGGAATAGGCGAAGCTGGGTGTTCGCTCGGCGGAGCGTATAACAAAGCCTCCGCGGCTTGCAAAGGTCCAAATACGGGTAGTTTTCGTGAGGGGTGAATGGCCCCGCTGGCGCCTTCCGGCCGGGTAGGGTGGTGCTTTCGTCCTTTTATGCTGCAAACCCTGTCCCTAGGTCAGGCCGCGCCGGTCGTCATGTTGCGTTTTGACAGGCCTTGTATCAAAGATGGCGCCGATTTTTCCTCACCCTTCGCGGCCATGACCGCTTGCCACCGGGGTCTCCAATGTCCGATTTCTCGACCGCACGCCAGAAGATGGTCGATGGCCAGGTGCGTCCAAGCGACGTCACAGATAATCGAATCATCGATGCGATGCTCGCGATCCCGCGAGAAGCATTCGTTCCGGAGGCGCAGCGTTCGCTGGCCTATCTGGACCTTGATATCGACGTCAGCGGAGGCGGCTCGGCCAAGCGCTTCCTGTTGAGGCCGGCGGCGACGGCCAAAATGGTGCAAGCAGCTGAAATCAGCGAAACAGACGACGTCCTGGTGGTGGGATGCGCGTCCGGTTATCTGGCGGCTTTGGCAGCCCATCTGGCCGGTCGGGTCACGGCGACCGAATGTGATTCCTCGCTCGCGGCGAAGGCTGCAGCAGCTCTGGCCGCGCTCGCTCTCGGAAACGTGACGGTGAAGACCGCGCCGGTGGCTGACGGCGATTCGGCGGGTGCGCCCTTTGACGTCATTCTCCTCAATGGTGCTACCGAAATCGTGCCCGAATCGCTCTATCGGCAGCTCAAGGAAGGCGGCCGTTTGGTCGGAGCTTTTGCTTTGACGGCTCCCCAGCGCGCGATGGTCGTGACCCATTCCCATGACGACTTCGGGCACCGGGCGCTTTTCGACACCTCAATACCGGTACTGCCCGGTCTTGAGCGGCCTCCGGCCTTCGTTTTTTAGCGCGAAACGCCTTTTCGGATCGCCGGGGCCTCAGAGTGTGGCCCGGATGCCCCATCTCCCGAGTTTCCCACTGTCCCCGCCGTTCGGGGGGTTCCTTCGCTCTGGCGTCACGAATAAGGTGTGACGTGGGATATCTGTTTGGAATGACTTGATGACCCGGTTCAAGGGCGGCGGAACCTGGGACAGAATGATTGGATTATCTGGGATGAATGGGGTGAAGGTCGTTACCGGGGCTGCGGCGACGGTACTTCTTTTGGCGTTGGCAAATCCGGTGCCGGCTTTGGCCGACACGATTGAGGCCGCGCTGGTGCGCGCCTATCAAAATAATCCTCAACTTAACGCGCAGCGCGCGGCAGTCAGGGCCACTGACGAAAACGTTCCGCAAGCCTTGTCCGGATATCGGCCAAAGGTCGCCGTGACAGCGAGCGCCGGCTATCAATACACCGACCTGAACTCCACGTTCGGCGGCACGGCTACGCAGATCGTCCGATCCGAGGTTCACGGCACCGACCCACCGCGGTCGGCCGGCCTCACCGTGACCCAGACCTTGTACAACGGCAATCAAACCGCCAACAAAACGCGAGTGGCCGAGAGTCAGGTCTCCGGTGCTCGCGAGGGTCTGCGTGTGCTCGAGCAGACAGTGCTGCTGTCTGCAGCCACGGTCTATATGGACTATCTGCGCGATGCGGCCATCGTCGAGGTGAATCAGAGCAACGTTCGCGTTCTCGATCAAACGCTGAAGCAGACCAGGGACCGTTTCAATGTCGGCGAGGTAACCCGCACCGACGTTGCCCAGTCCGAAGCACAGCTCGCGGCCGGCAAGACGCAGTTGCTCGCGGCTCAAGCGACGCTGACGACCACGCAAGCCAATTTCCGCCGCATCATCGGCAACGAGCCACAGGCGCTGGCGCCGGGTTCGCCGGTCGATCGCTACCTGCCGGGGTCGCTTCCCGCGGCGGTCGAACTCAGCCTGATCGAAAATCCGAACGTGACTGCGGCGATGTTTGGCATCGACGTCAACTTTCTCACGGTCAAGGTGAACGAGGGCGCGCTGTTGCCGACGGTGACGGTGCAGGCGTCAGTGCAGCAGGCCTATGAGCAGAGCCTTCAGGTCTTCCGCACGTTCGGGGCTTCCGCGATCGCGCAGATTTCGATTCCGGTTTATCAGGGCGGTTCCGAATATTCGCTGATCCGTCAGTCCAAGGAATCGCTTGCGCAACAGCGTCTGGTTCTCGAACAGACCCGCGATCAGACCCGCGCCAATACCGTTACCGCCTGGGGACAGCTTGTCGCCGGCAAGGCGCAGGTAACGTCAGCGCAGTCGCAGGTGACGGCGTCGGAGATCGCGCTCAACGGTGTGCGCGAAGAAGCCAAGGCCGGGCAGCGCACCACGCTCGACGTGCTCAATGCCCAGCAGGCGCTGGTCAACGCGCGGGTCGCGCTCGTAACAGCGCAACACGATCGCGTCGTAGCTTCTTATAGTGTGTTGTCGTCGGTGGGACGGTTGTCGCCGCAGATTCTCAATCTGGCGACCCAGACTTATGATCCCAGCGTGCATTACCAGCAGGTGCGTGACAGCTGGTTTGGCGTTCGTACACCCGACGGCCGCTGATCGTCGCCATACTGTTGCAAGATCTGGCTAGGCTTAGCTGGCTTATGGCTGCGCCGACGTCTGCTCTTTCGCTGCACCGCCCTTAAGCCTTCCGTAGGCCTTGGCGTTGCTTGCAATCATTTATCGCCCTGACGTAGCGTTCTTCGAGGCAGCAGAGCGATTCGCACCGCATTGGATTTTTGTGGGCGAGATGTCGGTATGCCGGGCGGGGCAAAGGTCGTGCGATGTGTCGGACGGCGTTTGTCTGGGGACAAGTCGGGTCGGCGCGATGAATCTCCGAACCGGTCTATCCGGAACCAGCAAATACCTGCCTCGCTTGGTGTAAAAAACGCTTTCGAGGGCGTTGATGAGGTGGGATCGGAAATGACGCAGCCTGCGAAGGTTCAGGAACCCTCTATGGAGGAGATTCTGGCGTCGATCCGGCGCATCATCGCCGATGACGAGGCGAAGCCCGCGGCTGCCGAAAAGGCTGCGCCGTCTCCACCGAGTCCCCAGCCTTCAAGTCCTCCGCCTCCAGCGGTCGCAGCAGCGCCAGCCAAACCGGAGAAGCCTGCACCAGCTCCCGTTGCGCGCGCGCCTGCGCCGCCGCCGGTTGCGCCGGCAAAGGCCGCGGCTCCGACGGCGCCGCCACCCCCGCCGGCGCCGGCCCCCGTCGCGAGCAACAGTCAGGACGATATTGACGCGCTCCTCAACGGTTTGGACGAAGCCACGACCCCCGAAGAAATCCGCTCAGCCGCGCCCGAGCCTGAACCCGAACCAGAATCCGATGTTTTGGACCTTACCGACGAGATGGCGTTGCCAGATCCGGTACCTCAGGCCGCCTTCAAGAAGGTAGAGCCGCCGGACGATCTTGAATTCACCGAAACCGCCGCCAAAGCACCGCTGCGTGAAATGGCGTTCGATATGCCTCCGCCAAGCCCGATGGATTCTCGCCCCATTCTGTCGCGTACAACGGTGTCGGCGGTCGAATCGGCGTTCAACAGCCTTGCTCACACGGTGTTGAGCAACAACGCGCGGACGCTGGAAGACTTGGTCAAGGAAATGTTGCGGCCGATGCTGAAATCCTGGCTCGATGACAACTTGCCGGGGCTCGTGGAACGCATCGTCAAGGCTGAAATCGAGCGGGTTTCGCGCGGGCGCTGAGATAATCGGCGGGAATCGGCCAATTGCCGGCCGCGATTATCGCCATTACATCGGCTTTATCGTCTTATCCGGCCTGACAGCGTGTTGACTTGGCACGCCGGGGCGGCTTCTTAGCCCGTTCCAGGTTCCCGAAATGCATCAATTATGATCGAGAAAAACTACCAGCCCGCCGATATCGAAGGCCGTATGTCCGTCATTTGGGAGGACAGCCGCGCCTTCAGTGCCGGGCGCCCGGAACGGCGCGACGCCGCGCCCTTCACCATCGTGATCCCGCCGCCCAACGTGACGGGGTCGCTGCATATGGGGCACGCGCTCAACAACACCTTGCAGGACATTCTGTGCCGCTTTGAGCGGATGCGGGGCCGCGACGTGCTGTGGCAGCCCGGCACCGATCACGCGGGCATCGCGACTCAAATGGTGGTCGAGCGGCAATTGATGGAACGGCAGCAGCCCGGCCGCCGCGAACTCGGCCGCGCCAAGTTCCTGGAACGCGTCTGGCAGTGGAAGGCCGAAAGCGGCGGCATCATCGTCAACCAGCTGAAGCGGCTTGGCGCCTCCTGCGACTGGTCGCGCGAGCGTTTTACGATGGATGAGGGCCTGTCGCGGGCCGTCGTCAAGGTGTTCGTGGAACTGCACCGTCAGGGCCTGATCTACAAAGACAAGCGGCTCGTGAACTGGGATCCGAAGCTGCTCACAGCCATTTCCGACCTCGAGGTGCAGCAAACCGAGGTCAAGGGCAGCCTGTGGTATTTGCGCTACCCGATCGAGGGCAAGACGTTCAGCCCGGACGATCCCACAAGCTTCATCGTGGTCGCCACAACGCGGCCCGAGACCATGCTCGGCGATACCGCCGTGGCTGTGCACCCCGATGACGAGCGCTACCAGCATCTCGTCGGAAAGCACGTGATCCTGCCGCTGGTCGGCCGCCGGATTCCGATCGTCGCCGACGAATACTCCGATCCGGAGAAAGGCTCAGGCGCGGTCAAGGTAACGCCGGCGCATGACTTCAACGATTTCGAAGTCGGCAGGCGGCACAACCTGCCGCAGATCAGTGTGCTCGACAAGGAAGCCTCGCTCGCGCTGGTCGGCAACGAAGATTATCTGCGCGGACTGCCCGAAGGGGCGACCCAGCTTGCGGAAGAATTGAACGGCCTCGACCGTTTTGCCGCGCGCAAGCAGATCGTGGCGCGCATGGAAGATTTCGGCTTCCTGGAGCGGATCGAACCGAACACGCACATGGTGCCGCACGGCGACCGCTCGGGCGTCGTGATCGAACCGTATCTGACCGATCAGTGGTACGTCGATGCCAAGACGCTGGCCCAGCCGGCGATCGCGGCCGTCCGCAACGGGACGACAACCTTCGTTCCGAAGAATTGGGAAAAAACCTATTTCGACTGGATGGAAAACATCCAGCCCTGGTGCGTCTCGCGTCAGCTTTGGTGGGGTCACCAGATTCCGGCTTGGTACGGTCCGGACGGCAAGGTGTTTGTCGCCGAGACCGAAGAAGAGGCGATCGGTAACGCGCTCGGCTATTATGTCGAGCAGGAGGTCATCACGGTCGAGCAGGGGCGGGAGATGGCGCTCGACCGCAACAAGCGCGAGGGTTTCATCACCCGTGACGAAGACGTGCTCGACACCTGGTTTTCCTCGGCGCTGTGGCCGTTCTCGACGCTTGGCTGGCCGGACGACACCCCGGAGGTGAAGCGCTACTACCCGACCAATGTTCTCGTCACCGGCTTTGACATCATCTTCTTCTGGGTCGCCCGCATGATGATGATGGGCCTTCATTTCATGAAGGAGGCGCCGTTCTCGACCGTCTACATCCACGCCCTCGTCCGCGACGAGAAGGGCGCCAAGATGTCGAAGTCGAAGGGCAACGTCATCGATCCCCTGCATCTGATCGACGAATACGGCGCTGATGCGCTGCGATTCACGCTGGCTGCGATGGCCGCGCAAGGCCGGGACATCAAGCTTGCCGCAAGCCGTGTCGAGGGCTATCGCAACTTCGCGACCAAGTTGTGGAATGCGTGCCGTTTCGCCGAAATGAATGCGTGCGCCGCGCCTGCCGATTTCGATCCCGCCAAAACCACGCAGACGTTGAACCGCTGGATTGCGCATGAGACCTCGCGCGCCACGCGCGAGGTGACCGAGGCCATCGAGGCCTATCGTTTCAATGATGCCGCCAACGCGACCTATCGCTTCGTCTGGAACGTCTATTGCGACTGGTATCTGGAATTGGCAAAGCCGGTGCTGATGGGCGAGGAGGGCGACGCCAAGGCGGAAACCCGCGCGACGGTGGCGTGGGTGCGGGATGAAATCCTCAAGCTGCTTCACCCGTTCATGCCGTTCATCACCGAGGAGCTTTGGGCGGTTACGGCCAGCCGTGATGGGCTGTTGGCTCTGGCTCCATGGTCGCGCAAGGTAAGCGAGTTGTCGGTCGAGCAAGTGGCATTGATGGCGGCGGCGAGCCCCATTGAGCCGATACCGGCGCTGGCTTTGCCTGTTGTCGACACTGCCGAATTCACCGATCCGGCCGCCGAGGCCGAGATCGGCTGGGTGGTCGATCTCGTCACCGCGATCCGTTCGGTGCGCGCCGAAATGAATATTCCGCCCTCGACGCTGACTGCGCTGGTGCTGTCAGCGACATCGGCAGAAACCAGAGAGCGCGTGCCGCGCTGGAGCGATGTCATCAAGCGGATGGCGCGGCTCTCCGAGATTTCCTTTGCCGATCGGGCCCCGGGAGGGTCGGTGCAACTGTTGGTCCGCGGTGAAGTCGCCTCACTGCCCCTCAAAGGCGTGATCGATCTTTCCGCCGAGAAAGCTCGCCTCGACAAGGAACTGGCCAAGGCCGATGCTGATATCAAGCGGGTCGACGCCAAGCTGGCCAACGAGAAGTTTGTTGCCAACGCGCCCGAGGAAGTCGTCGAAGAGGAAAAAGAAAAACGCGAGGCGGCTTCGGCTCGAAAGGCGAAGATCCTGGAGGCGATGGAGCGGCTGAAGAACGCCGCGTCGTAATGGGGCGGGTGCTTTGCCTCAGACGCCCGGTTCGGGCTGAGCGGTCGCTTCCTTGCTACGAACCCCGTACATCGCCAGACCCAGCAGAATATAGGCTCCCGAGGTCCAGACCGCCTGCCAGTTCTGGGTCCCCTCGATGAGGACGATATAGAGCGCGCTGAAAAAGAAGATTCCCGCAAACACCGTCTCGGCGATTGGGCGGCTGCCTGCTTTGGGCCGGTTGAGCCACGACAGCGCTGCCAGCGGTACGCTCGCCATCGTCAGCGTAGCGAAGGGAAGATCCTGCCAGCGTGGATCGAACACCGAGCCCAAGGCCGCGCCCGTCGCGATCACAATAATCGCGATCAGGACGATGCCGAGGGCAAATGAGGGGAATGACCGGGTCCTGCTTTCGTCAGGTCCCATTAACTCCACAAACGCAGGCAGCGAACGGCCCGACATCAGGGCATCGGCGGCGAGCAGCGGCACGGCGGCGGCCGCCGCCAGCAGCGAACCCCACCGGAGCCAACCGCCGACGCCGAAGCTTTCATACGTCATCTTGTCGATTGCGATCCCCAGTAGGATTCCGGCGATCGTCGCCGAAATGCCGACGGCGATCCACGACGAGGCGCGGGGCTTCCACAGCTTGCGCCGCTGGCTGAGCCAGGCCACTGCGAAAACGGAGATCGCCAATATCATCCCGCTTCCCATCAGCGGTTTCCACAGCGGATAATTGCTGATGGCAATGCCGGGCGGGTACTTGAGGGTGCGATGATCGGCACCGAACAAACCCCAATTGCCGCCTACGGTGCCTTCCCAATACCGCTTCCAAGACGCATCAAACGCCTCGATCAGGTTGACGCGAAAGTTGTCGCGCCTGGCAACGTCAAGGATTTCAGAGATCACGCGGGCCTGGTTGATCCGAGACGGAAGCGCGCCTTCGCGCATGCGTCCCATGCTCGGCCAGCCGGTTTCACCGATCACGACTTCCTTGCCCGGAAAAGCGAGGGACACTTGCTTGTGGATAGCCGCCACCTGTGCAGCCGCGCCCTCGGCCCCGGTCGGAATGTCGTCCCAATAGGGCAGCACATGGATCGTCACGAAATCCACGGCATCCTGGATTTCCCGGTAGCGCAGCCAGTATTCCCAGACTTCCGCGTAAGTCACAGGCACCGTGACGCGTGCTTTGACCGACAACAGGAGTTCGCGAAGATCGGACGGGGTCATGTCCCCATGCAACAACACTTCGTTGCCAACGATGATCGCGGTGATCGTATCCGGATATTTTTGGGAGAGCGTGACCGCGGTATCGACAAGCTGCGCATTCTTGAGCCGGTTGTTGCCGATCCAGATTCCCAGGAGAACCTTCAGCCCGATCTGCGATGCCAGCTCAGGCACCTTGTTCAAACCGTTGTCGACGGAATAGGTGCGGATGCAGCGCGATATCCTGGAAATTTGAATCAAGTCCTCGCGGATTTGCTCGGCACTGACCTCCAGCATGGGATTGAGCGGCGTCTGATCGTCGCGAAATGGCGCGTAGGATACGCATTCGAGCTTGGACGCCGCATCGATCGGGGCATGCGCGAGTATGGCCGGCTTGGCGAGCCACCACCAAACCGAGGCAATGATCGTCAGAGATATCAGGAGTAGCGCCAGCGGCGCGCGAACGGCAATTGGTTCTATCCTCCCGGAAACTTGTCGATTATGGTCCAGGCGTCCATGGTCGAACGCAACACGGGCCGTGATAGCAAATTGCCGTCACCAATAAAGGTCGTCCCGTTCAACAACAAGTGACGTGATGTTTTTCAACGGACTTTCCCGGCGGCGTTTCGCCAAAATGGCGGCGTGGTCAGCCCTCGGAATCCCAACCACATTTGCCAAAGCTGCCGAAGGTATATCCGCCTCTGCGCCCCAACTTCCGAACGGTAGCCACGCCACCTTTCCGCCAGATTTTTTATGGGGCGCGGCGACTTCTGCCTATCAGATCGAGGGTGCGATCCATGAAGACGGTCGCGGCCCGTCGATCTGGGATCGATTCACCCACCTCAAAGGCAAGATCATCGACCAAAGCACCGCTGACGTCGCGAACGACCACTATCATCGCTACAAGGAGGATGTTCAGCTCATCAAAGAGCTCGGCGCCAAGGCCTATCGTTTTTCGATCGCCTGGCCTCGCGTGTTTCCGGAAGGAACGGGAACGCCGAATCCCAAGGGACTTGATTTCTATCAGCGGCTGCTCGACGAACTCTTGGCCAACGGCATCGAGCCGTTTGCCACGCTCTATCATTGGGATCTTCCGCAGGCGCTTCAGGATCGCTACGGCGGCTGGAGATCGCGCGACACCTCGAAAGCATTTGCCGATTACGCCGGGTATGTCGCTGAGCGCATCAGCGATCGCGTCAAACACATCTTCACGATCAACGAGTGCGCAAGGCTGGTTTACGCCGGCTTTGGCATGGGTATCGATGCGCCGGGCCTCACCTTGCCGCAAAAGGAAATCAATCAGGTCCGTCACCACGTGGCGTTGGGTCACGGCCTGGCGGTGCAGGCCATCCGTGCGCACGCGCGAAGCGGGACAAAAGTCGGTCCGGCCGAGAATATCGAGATTTGCATTCCCGCCATCGAAACCCCGGCCAACATCCGCGCGGCGGAAATCGCCACCCGCGAGCTCAACGCGGGCTATCTGACCGCGATCCTGGAAGGAAAATACACCGACGGTTTTCTCGCCTATGCCGGGGCCAACGCGCCGAAATTTACCGCAGAAGATCTCGCCGCCATTTCATCGCCGATCGATTTTGTCGGGCTCAATGTGTACATGCCCAACCAGTATGTCGTGGCGGGCGAGAACGGCAACGATTTTGCCTTGCTGCCGTTCGCTGCGACATACCCGCATATGGACTCGAGCTGGCTCAGGATCGGCCCGGAGGCGATGTATTGGGCGCCGCGTCACGTCGCCAAACTCTGGAATGTGAAGTCGATCTATATCACCGAGAACGGGACGTCGGCGGCGGATCAGGTGAGCGCGGATGGCAAGGTCTATGACGTCGATCGCATCATGTATCTGCGCAATTATCTGACCCATCTCAATCGCGCGACGTCGGAAGGCATGCCGGTCCAGGGCTATTTCGTGTGGAGTTTGATGGACAATTTCGAGTGGTCGGACGGCTTCGAAAAGCGCTTCGGCCTGTACCACGTCGACTTCCGGACCCAGCGGCGTACGCCCAAACTTTCGGCCTCGTTCTATCGCGAGGTCATCCAGCGCAACGCTGTGATGTGATCCGGCGGGGGCTTCCGATCTATACCGCCGATCTATTCGGCGAACGGCTTCGAGACGAACTTCGAGCCTCGCAGTCCATAGCGCCAGGGCAGCTCGACTGCCTTGGTGAGGCCGATCCGCAACCCCGTGACGACGTCGGGCTTGGCGGTGGGCGCGTAAAGCGCCATCGGAGGCTTGTCCAGCGCCAGTCCATTATGGGCATGGGTGATGCCGAGCGCTTCCGTCAGCTTGCCTGGACCCGAACATAGCGATCGCTCGTCATGAACGCCGCGTCGACGCCGCATCGCGGGGATGCCATGGGTCGGCTCCAGCGCCCGGATCAGGACCGCGCTCGCCGATCCCGCCTTTTCGCAGACGAAATTGACGCACCAATGGATGCCGTAGGAGCGGTAGACGTAGACGAAGCCGGCCGGCCCGAACATCACCGCATTGCGTGGCGTCAGTCCGTTGTAGGAATGCGCCGCCGGTTCGGTGTGGTGATAGGCCTCGACCTCGACAATGATCCCCCCGACACCATCGACCAGCAGGGTTACGCCGACCAGGTCGGGCGCGACCTCGTGCACGCTGCGGTTAAAGAAGGCTCGCTTGAGCCGTTTGCCCGGTTTCGAACGGTTCTGGGCGGAATTTTGATGCATGGGATGTATGCTAGGTGCCTGTGCCGGCCAAAGCGAGCGGTTGCGGTTGACGGTCCACCGGATTAGCTAGAACGTTAAGAAAAGCACGGATTCCCCATGGTCGTCATCGTCGATACCGTTTCCGCCACGCCGTTGCGTCCGCGCCACCCTGAAAAGGTGAACCGGCCGGACGCGCTGTCGCCACCGAAGCCGGACTGGATCCGCGTTCGAGCCCCGACCACGCGCGGCTACGCCGACACCCGCAACATCGTCAAGGAAAACGGCCTCGTCACGGTTTGCGAGGAGGCGGGTTGTCCGAACATCGGCGAGTGCTGGGACAAGAAGCACGCCACCTTCATGATCATGGGCGACACCTGCACCCGGGCGTGTGCGTTCTGCAACGTCAAGACGGGAATGCCGGGTGCGCTGGATGCCACTGAGCCGGAGCATGTTGCGGAAGCCACCTTCAAACTGGGATTAAAGCATGTGGTGGTCACCTCCGTGGACCGCGACGACCTTGCCGACGGCGGCGCCCAACATTTCGCGCAGACCATCCGCGCGATCCGTGCGCAGTGCCCGGACACGACGATCGAAATCCTCACGCCGGACTTCCTGCGCAAGGACGGCGCGCTCGAGATTGTTGCCGCCGCAAAGCCCGACGTATTCAACCACAATCTGGAGACCGTGCCGTCGCGATATCTGAGCGTGCGGCCGGGAGCGCGATATTTCCATTCGATCCGCCTGCTGCAACGGGTGAAGGAAATCGACCCGACCATTTTCACCAAATCGGGCATCATGGTCGGCCTCGGCGAGGAGCGCCACGAGGTCTTGCAGGTGATGGATGACCTTCGCTCGGCGGATGTGGATTTTCTTACCATCGGCCAATACTTGCAGCCGACGCGAAAGCATCATGCCGTGATGCGCTACGTGACGCCGGACGAATTCGCAGGCTATGAGAAGGTTGCCTATACCAAGGGCTTCCTGATGGTGTCGGCGAGCCCGCTGACCCGCTCCTCGCATCACGCCGGCGAAGATTTTGCCAGGTTGCAGGCGGCGCGCGCAGCCCTGACGCGATAAGGCAATGCCGAGCTTTTCCAACAAACGCCGGGTACTTCACAGTGCAGCGGAGATGTTCGACCTCGTCGCCGACGTCGAGCGCTATCCTGAATTCGTGCCACTCTGCCAGTCGCTGAAAGTTCGTCAACGGACGCCGAAGCCGGACGGCACAGAGATCGTCGTGGCCGATATGACGGTGTCGTTCAATCTCGTGAGGGAGGGCTTCACCAGCGAAGTGACGCTGGATCGTCCCAATTTGAAGATCACCGTGCGCTATCTGCGCGGGCCGTTCTCGAATCTGGAAAACCGCTGGACGTTTGAGCCGAAGGGTGAGGGGGTCAGCGACGTCGGTTTTTTCATCGCCTACGAATTCAAAAGTCGGATGCTGGCGATCCTGATGGGCTCAATGTTCGATGCAGCCTTTGCGCGGTTTTCGGCGGCGTTCGAGAAGCGCGCGGATGTCATCTATGGGAAGCGGGCCTGATTGCTTGCTCGCCGCCTTAAGGCCTTCCGTTGATCACAGCCCTCTGGCCCGACCGACAAGATCCGCTGTCAACTCTTCAACGGTCTGGAAGGTGCGGTCTTTAGCCATCGATCTGAGCAATTCAGGCCGGGCATAGCCCCATTCGACGCCCAACCCGACGATGCCAGCCTTCGCTGCGGCGTCGAGGTCGCGCGTTTCGTCGCCAACCGCGATCGTCACGGATGGCGCGGCACCGATCTTTCGCATCATGCGCTTGAACAGCCTCGACTTCCCGAAAACGGAAGCGCCGCATTCCATCTGCGCAACGTGGCGCATGTTCGAAGGTCCGAGAACGGTTGCGATCGTAGCCTGAGAATTCGAACTGACGATGCCAGTTAGGATTTGAGCCTCGGTCAGCGCGCCGAGCATCTCGGAAATTCCGTCGAATAGTTTGATCTCCGCAGCCGACCGCTCGAAGCGGCCACGCAGATGGGCAGCGATCTTCGGAATTCGCCATCGGCTTACGCCGAGTTCTTTGAACACTTCGCGCGTCGGCAACCCGCGCAGGGCTTCGACCTGCGATCGAGTCAACTGCCGATAGCCAAACGTTGTGGCTGCAGCGACGAGTTCGTCGGCGGCGACTGGCCAGGAGTCCGCCAGCGTTCCGTCGAAATCGAATATGACCAGCATCCGGCCGCGCCCTCCGGCGTAGTAAGCTTTCAGGTTCTCGGTCGTGGCCGCTTGACCGCATGCCGCCGCGGCGAACGCACAGCGCGCGGGCGGACCCGGCTGACGGTCGTGCGCTTTGGTTTCGCCTGAACCGGCCCGCGGGCCATTTCCATCAGCATCCGCAAGGCTTCGATGACTGAGCGCTGTCGCACCGCGCTGCGCCCGATGGCGCCGAAGCGGCATTCGCGGTTACTGATCCTTCCGTCGCGCGCGGCGACGGCGAAGTGCACGAGGCCCACCGGTTTGCCCGGCATCGCGCCGCCAGGCCCGGCGATTCCCGTGACCGACACCGCGAGATCGACGCCGGCCCGCTCCAGCGCGCCGACCGCCATTTGCGTCGCGGTTTCCTTACTGACGGCGCCGAAGGTCGCAAGCGTCGAGGCCTCGACGCCCAGCATCGCGCGTTTGGCGTCGTTGGAATAAGTGACGAAGCCACGGTCGATCACGTCGGAAGAGCCGGGAATGTCGGTCAGCGCGCCGGCGACCAGGCCACCGGTGCAGGATTCCGCGGTCGCGATCGTCAGCTTGCGGCTGCGGCAGAGATCGAGCAGCGAGCGGGCAAGGGTGGTGGTGGAGCCGATTTGACGTTCGCTCGCCATCTGCCGCGCTTTCAGACCGAAACAGGTCCCTTGTCATTCCATGGGAGGCGGATGGTGGCGCAGGCGGTGGCCGCGATGCCTTCCTCGCGGCCGGTAAACCCGAGGCGTTCGCTGGTGGTCGCTTTGACCGCCACACGCGAGACGTCGAGCCCCGTGATCTCGGCGATCCGCGCGCGCATCTGATCGCGCAAGGGGCCGATTTTCGGCCGCTCGCAGATCATCGTGACCTCGAGATTGGCAATGCGGCCGCCGCGCGCGGTGACGCGCTCGACCGCATATTTCAGGAATTTGTCGGAAGCCGCACCCTTCCATTTCATGTCGCTGGGCGGAAAGTGCGAACCGATGTCGCCGTCGGCGAGCGCGCCCAGGATCGCATCGACCAGCGCATGAAGGCCGACATCGCCGTCGGAATGGGCGAGGAAGCCCCTGGTGTGCGGCACGCGAACGCCGCAGATCATCAGGTGATCGCCGTCGCCGAAGGCGTGAACGTCGTAACCGGTGCCGGTCCTGATATCGCCGAGCAGGCTAGCGAGGCGTGCTTCCTCGCGGACGAAATCTTCCGGTGTGGTGAGTTTCATGTTCGCTACATCGCCTTCAAACGTCGCCACCGTCAATCCCACCCATTCGGCCAGCGCCGCATCGTCGGTGAAATCGTCGCGTCCCTCGCGCGCTGCGCGCCGGTGTGCCTCGAGGATCGTGTCAAAGCGAAACGACTGGGGCGTCTGCGCAATCCGCAAGCGCGCACGTTCGGGCGTCGCTTCGATGCGGCCATTGCCGTCCACAAGTTTAATCGTGTCTGTGACAGCAATGGCTGGGATGGCTGCGCCAGTTGTCGAAGCCGCATCGATTGCGCGCGAAATCAATGCGGGCGAGACGAAGGCGCGGGCGGCATCGTGAATGAGCACGATGTCAGGCTTCGCTGCGACCAGGGCTTCAAGTCCTGCACGCACCGAGGCCTGGCGTGTCGCGCCGCCCTTGACTGGAGGCGCGTATTGCAGACCGCGCACCGCGTCGTCGAAGACAGAAGCATCGTCCGGATTCACCACGGGCTGTACGGCGACGACCTGGGGATGTCTGCAGAACGGTTCCATCGCGCGGAAAATGACCGGCTGCCCACCGATTGAACGATATTGTTTCGGCCCGCCGGCGCCAGCACGAAGGCCGCGCCCTGCGGCGACAAGGATGGCGGCAGTCCGTGGCGGATTCGGCATGGGTTTTCGGCTATCGGTCGATTGGGTTGGCAATATTCAGCTTTTTGCTGGGGCCCAGCCCTTATCATGCTCGTGCCGGGAAGACAGGACGATTCCTGTAGCCTGCGAAAAAATCAGGTACTTTGCTGCAGTGCACTTGCAAGATCGCCGAGACTGTCTAAAGTGTAGGCATGAAACTTGACTGCCCAAGATTTGTGCGCAACAATCGATTCCTGCGGGTAACGGCACCCGTGACAGCAACGAGAAATCCGTGAGCAGGCTCGACTCTTTGCACCATAACCCATTGAAAATAGGTGATATTGAGCTTGCTGGCCGGGTTTTTTTGGCCCCCATGTCGGGCATCACGGATGCGCCTTTTCGCCGCTTGGCCGCATCCCTCGGGGCCGGGCTGGTTGTCTCTGAGATGACGGCCAGCGACGACCTCGTCAACGGAAAGCCGATGTCGCAGCTGCGGTGCGAAGCCGCAGGCATCGGCCCCCATGTGGTTCAGCTGGCCGGCTGCGAAACCAAGTGGATGGCTGAAGGGGCGCGGGTCGCGGAGGCCGCAGGCGCCGATATCATCGACATCAATATGGGGTGCCCGGCGCGTCACGTAACGGGTGGGCAATCTGGGTCCGCGCTGATGCGCGATCTCGATCACGCCATCCGCTTGATCGAGGCCACCATTGAAGCCGTGAAGGTGCCGGTGACGCTGAAGATGCGGCTCGGCTGGGACGAGCGCTCGCTCAATGCCCCAGAACTGGCTGCCCGTGCCGAGGCTGCCGGCGTGCAACTGATTTCCGTGCATGGCCGGACCCGCTGTCAATTTTACAAGGGCGAAGCCGATTGGCGCGCCGTGCGGGCGGTGAGGGACGCGATCGCAATTCCGCTGGTGGTCAATGGCGACATCACCTCGTTCGACAAGGCAGTCGCGGCGATCGAAGCCTCCGGCGCCGATGCGGTCATGGTTGGCCGCGGGGCACAGGGCCAGCCCTGGTTGCCCGGTCAGATCAGCCGGCGACTGGACGGCGGGGTCGCCGAGGCGACGCCGTCGCTTGCCGAGCAGCTGCGGCTTAACCGCACGCTCTATGATGAGATTTGCCGTCATTACGGTTTGCGCATCGGCCTTCGCCATGCGCGCAAGCACCTCGGCTGGGCGCTCGAAGTCGCGGCCGGCTTCAGCCGTGCACAGGCCTCGGTGTTGAAGAACTGGCGTGGACGCATCCTGACCTCGGATGATCCGCAAGCGGTTCACCGATCTCTCGGCGAAGCGTTCGACGATTTTGCGTGGAGTGCGGCTGCATGACCTCCACCGCCGAACATCGCCGCCCGCTGCCGACCGACGCGGAGATCATCCTCAACGCGCTGCCGAACCCGGTGCTGCTGGTTGGCCCCGACGGCCGGATCGCCGACGCGAACATGGCGGCGGAATCGTTTTTCGAAATCTCCGCCCAGTTCCTGCAACGGCATTCGCTGAAAGAACTGGTGCCGTTCGGAAGTCCCTTGCTGGCCTTGATCGATCAGGTTCGCGCCTCTGGCTCGCCGGTCAACGAGTACAAGGTCGATCTCGGCACGCCGCGGATGGCAGGCGACCGGCAGGTCGATCTTCATGTTGCACCGGTCAGCGAGCGGCCCGGCCATATCGTGGTGATGCTCCAGGAACGCAGCATTGCCGACAAGATGGATCGGCAATTGACTCACCGAAGCGCGGCGCGCTCGGTGATCGCGCTGGCCGCGATGCTGGCCCACGAGATCAAGAATCCGCTGTCGGGCATTCGCGGCGCGGCGCAATTGCTCGAGCAGGCCGCATCCCCCGAAGACCGAACGCTGACCCGGCTGATCTGCGACGAGGCCGATCGCATCGTCACGCTGGTCGATCGGATGGAGGTGTTCGGCGACGACCGCCCGGTGGCGCGCGGCCCGGTCAACATCCATTCGGTGCTCGATCACGTCAAACGGCTGGCGCAGTCCGGCTTCGCGCGCAACATCCGCTTTGTCGAGGAATACGATCCGTCACTGCCGCCGGTGCTCGCCAACCAGGATCAACTGATCCAGGTTTTCCTCAACCTGGTGAAGAACGCAGCCGAAGCGACAGCCGATCTTGGCAACGAGGCGGAAATCCAGCTCACCACCGCGTTCCGTCCCGGCGTCCGGCTGTCGGTGCCAGGAAAGAAATCGCGGGTGTCGCTGCCGCTGGAATTCTGCGTCAAGGACAACGGTCCCGGCGTGCCGGAAGACCTGTTGCCGAATCTGTTCGACCCGTTCGTCACGACCAAGCCGACCGGCAGCGGGCTTGGACTGGCGCTGGTGGCCAAGATCGTCGGCGATCACGGCGGCATTATCGAGTGCGAGTCGCAACCGAGAAAGACCACCTTCCGAGTGCTGTTGCCGATGTTCAATGCCGCCAAGAAACTTGATCCAAGTGACCGTGATGACGCTTCCGGGACGCCGTTGCACGCCTCACAGAACACAAGATGAGTATGACGATGCCCGCAGGAAGCATTCTCGTAGCAGATGACGATACCGCCATCCGCACCGTTCTCAATCAGGCGCTGTCACGCGCCGGATATGAGGTCCGGCTGACCGGAAACGCCGCGACGTTGTGGCGCTGGGTGAGCCAGGGCGAGGGCGATCTCGTCATTACCGACGTGGTGATGCCCGACGAGAACGCCTTCGATCTGCTGCCACGGATCAAGAAGATGCGGCCGAACCTTCCCGTGATCGTGATGAGTGCGCAGAACACCTTCATGACCGCGATCCGCGCTTCCGAACGCGGCGCATACGAATATTTGCCCAAACCCTTCGACCTGAAGGAATTGATCGCCATCGTCGGCCGCGCGCTGGCGGAGCCGAAGGAGCGGGTGGCAAGCGCCCCTGATGATGCCGAATTCGACGCGATCCCGCTGGTCGGCCGTTCGCCGGCGATGCAGGAAATCTATCGCGTGCTGGCGCGGTTGATGCAGACCGACCTGACGGTGATGATTTCAGGTGAATCCGGCACCGGCAAGGAACTGGTGGCGCGCGCGCTGCACGATTACGGCAAGCGGCGGAACGGGCCGTTCGTCGCGGTGAACATGGCAGCTATCCCGCGCGACCTGATCGAGTCGGAATTGTTCGGCCATGAACGCGGCGCCTTCACCGGCGCCAACACGCGCGCTTCGGGGCGGTTCGAGCAGGCCGAAGGCGGCACGCTGTTCCTCGACGAAATCGGCGACATGCCGATGGAGGCGCAGACGAGATTGTTGCGCGTGCTTCAGCAGGGCGAATACACCACGGTCGGCGGACGCACGCCGATCAAGACCGACGTGCGCATCGTCGCCGCCAGCAACAAGGATCTGCGTATCCTGATTCAGCAGGGGCTTTTCCGCGAAGACCTGTTCTTCCGTCTCAACGTCGTGCCGCTGCGGCTTCCTCCCTTGCGCGAGCGGATCGAGGATCTGCCCGATTTGATCCGGCATTTCTTTACCCTCGCCGAAAAGGATGGGTTGCCGCCGAAGAAGCTCGACGCGCTGGCGTTGGAGCGGATGAAGCAGCATCGCTGGCCCGGCAATGTGCGCGAACTTGAAAACCTGGCGCGCCGGCTCGCCGCGCTTTATCCGCAGGATGTCATTACCGCGTCGGTGATCGACGGCGAACTGGCGCCACCGGCAGTCGCCTCAGGCGGCACCATGCACCAGGGTATCGACAATCTCGGCGGCGCGGTGGAGGCCTATCTGTCCTCGCACTTCTCCGGCTTCCCGAACGGCGTGCCGCCGCCGGGCCTCTATCACCGTATCCTCAAGGAGATCGAGGTCCCGCTGCTCACGGCCGCGCTCGCGGCAACCCGGGGCAATCAAATCCGGGCGGCTGATCTGTTGGGCCTTAACCGCAATACGCTGCGGAAGAAAATCCGGGATTTGGATATTCAGGTCTATCGCACTGGTAACTGAGTAGCTGAGGCCGCTATTTAAGTCCGATTCCAGAGGATTGGACTTTCATGATGTGGCATGGCGCCGCGGATTTGTCGCAATTTGGCAACATTGTGATATGAATGCATCAGTCCGCTAGTGCGGGCGTTTGAGCTTTCATCTTATCATTTGCCGGTATGACCAGCGTGGACACCTCGGCCGCCCAATTCGATCCGTCGCTCGTTGAGCCCAAGGGGCGGTCCCTCTTGCGGCTGCTCGCGCCGATTGCAATCGGGCTCGCGCTCGTGTCGGCCTTTCTCACCTTTGTGGTGCTGACCGGCCTGACCCACATCGAGCCGACGCGTGAAGTCGCGGTGTCCTTCATCCTGATGAATGGCGCCACCATCCTGGTGCTGGTCGGCATCATCCTGCGCGAAGTCTGGCAAGTGATGCAGGCCCGGCGCCGTGGCCGCGCCGCCGCCAGGCTCCATGTTCAGATCGTCAGCCTGTTTTCGATCATGGCGGTGCTGCCGGCCGTGCTGGTGGCAATCGTCGCCAACGTCACGATCGAACGTGGCCTCGACCGGTTGTTTTCCGGCCCAACCCGCGAGGTGATCGAGAACTCGCTGATCATTGCGCGGGCTTACATGCAGGAGCATGCCCAGCTTATTCGCGGCGACATCTTAGGCATGGCCAATGACATTGGCCGCGCCCGGCCGCTCTACGACCAGGACCGCCAGTCCTTCCGGGAGTTTCTGACCGCCAGTGCTGGCTCGCGCAATCTGCCCGGCGCAATGCTGATCGACAAGGACCGTCACGTTCTTGAAAGCGCCGAAACCGGTATCCCGCTGGCCTTTGCCGCGCCGCCGGCGGACTTTCTGAGCAACGTCAACGAAAATGAACCTGAAATCGCGGTTCTGCCCGAGCAGAACTATGTGGCGGCCTTGATCCGGCTGCGCGCTTTCAACGATACGTTTCTCTACGTGGCGCGCCAGCTCGATCCGCACGTCGTCGATCAGCTCAAACAGACCGAAGCGAGCGTCGCCGAATATGCCGAGATCGAAGCGCGCCGGCTCGGCGTTCAGGTGAATTTCGCGCTGATCTTTGCCGTCATCGCGCTGACCATCCTGATGGCCTCGATTCTGTTGGGGCTGAATTTCGCCAATTCGCTGGTCACGCCGATCCGGCGGCTGATGGGCGCCGCCCATATGGTCTCGACCGGCGACCTTCATGTGCAGGTGCCGGTATTGCGCTCGGAGGGTGACCTCGCGCAACTCGGCGAAACCTTCAACAAGATGACGCAGGAGTTGCGCACCCAGCGCGACGAACTGGTCAATGCGAGCGATCTGATCGACAGCCGGCGGCGATTCATCGAAGCGGTATTGTCATCCGCCAGCGCCGGCATCATCGGCGTTGATGCTTCCGGCAGCGTCGGCATCCTCAACCGCTCGGCGGAAAAGCTGATCGGCCATGCTGAATCGGAAACACTGGATCATCCGTTATCGGACGTGCTGCCCGAACTCGACGAGATGATGAAGACGGCGCGGGAAAGCACACAGCGGCTGGTGCAGGGCCAGATCACCATCAATCGCGACGGTCACGAGCGAAATATCTCGGTTCGCGTCACCGCCGAGCAGACGAGCCAGACGCGAGACAGCTACATCATCACGCTTGACGACATCACCGAACTCGTCTCGGCCCAGCGAACCTCGGCCTGGGCCGACGTCGCCCGCAGGATCGCGCACGAAATCAAGAATCCGCTGACGCCGATTCAGCTCTCCGCCGAGCGCATCCGCCGCAAATTCGGCAAATCGATCGTCGAAGACAAGGCCGTGTTTGAGCAATGTACGGATACGATTGTGCGGCAGGTCGACGACATCAGGCGGATGGTGGATGAGTTCTCGCGCTTTGCGCGGATGCCAAAGCCCGTCATCGAGGGCGAAGATGTTGCCGACACCGTGCGTCAGGCCGTGTTCCTGATGCGGGTCGGCCATCCCGACGTCGATATCGAAGCCGACGTCAAGGAGGAGCCGCTGCGCGCGAAGTTCGACCGCCGGCTGATTTCCCAGGCATTGACCAATATCATCAAGAACGCGGCCGAAGCGATCGAGGCCGTTCCTACGGAAGAATTGGGACGAGGTCGTATCGATGTCATCGCTGCGCGCGAAAAGGACGACATCGTGATCGACGTTATCGACAATGGAATTGGTCTGCCCAAAGTAAGCCGCGCGCGCCTGCTCGAGCCCTATGTAACGACGCGCGAGAAGGGCACGGGCTTGGGGCTTGCGATCGTCGGCCGGGTTCTGCAGGACCACGGCGGCCGGATCGAGCTCCACGATGCATCGGAAATGCGCCCGGGAGCGCGTGGAGCGTGGATGCGATTGCGCTTTGCAATATCGGGCCAGGCGCCATCGGCGGCTGAAACCGCGCAGGCGGCCCCTGAAACAAAGCCGGCTGGCGAGGAAACCGCCAAGCAGCAAGAAACGACTAATGAAAACACCAAAATCGAAGCCGCAACAGGCAACTGAGAATACGGGCGTACTCCATGGCAAGTGATATTTTGATCGTCGATGACGAAGCCGACATACGCGAGCTGGTCGCCGGGATTCTTGACGACGAGGGATTTTCGACACGGACCGCGCGCGACAGCGATTCCGCGCTGGCGGAAATCGCCAACCGCAGGCCGAGTTTGGTGTTCCTCGACATCTGGTTGCAGGGCAGCAAGCTCGACGGGTTGCAACTGCTCGAGCAGGTCAAGCGCGACCATGCCGACCTTCCGGTCGTGATGATTTCGGGGCATGGCAATATCGAAACCGCGGTCGCGGCCATCAAACGCGGCGCTTACGATTTCATCGAGAAACCTTTCAAGTCCGATCGGCTGATCCTGGTCGCAACGAGAGCGCTGGAAACCTCGCGTTTGAAACGCGAGGTCAAGGAACTCAAGCAGTTGGCGCCGACGGCCAGCGTCATGACGGGCCGTTCGGCCTGCATGAATCAGTTGCGGCAGACCATCGAACGGGCCGCCAAGGCCAATAGCCGTATCCTGATCGTGGGTCCGTCGGGTGCGGGCAAGGAACTGTCCGCGCGCACGCTGCACAATGCGTCGAGCCGTGCGGATGGCCCTTTTATCGTGATCAACGCGGCGGCGATCACGCCGGAGCGCATGGAAGTCGAGCTGTTCGGCGTCGAACCCAACGGCGAGCATGCGCGCAAGACCGGCGCGCTCGAAGAGGCCCATGGCGGCACGCTGTTTATCGACGAAATCGGCGACATGCCGCGCGAGACCCAGAACAAGATCTTGCGCGTGCTGGTCGAGCAGACGTTCCAGCGGCAGGGCGGTACCGCCAAAGTCAGCGTCGATGTCCGGATCATTTCCTCGACGGCCCGCAATCTCGAGGAAGAGATCGCCGCGGGGCGCTTCCGGGAAGACCTTTATCACCGGCTGTCGGTGGTGCCGATTCGCGTTCCGCCACTGTCGGAGCGGCGCGAGGACATTCCGGAACTGATCGACTACTTCATGGATCAGATATCGGCTGCGACCGGTTTGCCGAAGCGCCAGATCGGCCAGGACGCGATGGCGGTCTTGCAATCGCACGTCTGGCCGGGAAACGTCCGGCAGCTCCGCAACAACGTCGAGCGGGTGATGATTTTGGCCGGCGGCGGGCCGGAAGTCATCATCACCGCCGATATGCTGCCGCAGGACGTCGGCTCGATGGTGCCGGCCATGCCAACCAGCAATAACGGTGAGCATATTATGGGCCTGCCGCTGCGCGAGGCACGTGAAGTCTTCGAGCGCGACTACCTGATGGCACAGATCAGCCGCTTCTCCGGCAACATCTCCCGTACAGCGGAATTCGTTGGCATGGAGCGATCGGCCCTGCATCGCAAGCTGAAGGCGCTCGGCGTCGGTTGAGAGCCTTTTATGCCGGAAGGGGCATTGACGGCCGAAAATTTCGGCCTCTTTTCACGGATTTATGGAGAATTGCTCCCCCTTTGGTACCACTGCCGCGTGAAGCTGCTTGCCTAATAACCAAGCCTGCCTTCTAATCATGCCATCGTGCTCCCTGGAGGGGGATCTCAAGGGAGCCGATATCCGGCGGACTGCTTCGATAGAAGGCGGCCGGCGGATCAACGACAACTTCAATAACAAGAAGCACCGAGACTTGCGGGATAAAAACAATGGCGGCAGACCGCGCACAAAATCTACAAGACACCTTCCTCAATCACGTTCGAAAAACCAAAACGCCACTGACGATTTTTCTGGTCAACGGGGTAAAGCTGCAGGGAATTGTGACCTGGTTCGACAATTTCTGCCTGCTGCTGCGGCGCGACGGTCACTCGCAGCTTGTCTACAAGCATGCGATTTCGACCATCATGCCGGGAGCACCGATCCAGTTGTTCGAAGGCGGCGAGGATGCACCGGCTTGAGAGTGAGCTGATTGGAACCCCGAAACTCTGACGGGGAAGCCGACCGTCCGCGGTCGGCGGTGGGGAAGCAAACCGGGCGGGTGATCGTCATCGGCCCCTACTTACGAACGCGCCGGGGCGATCCCGAAGCGCGAGAGGAAACTCATGTCATCCGCGGCTCTGAAGCACGCCTCGAAGAGGCGGCTGGGCTGGCGCGCGCCATCGACCTGACGGTCGCGGACGCTTTGATCGCACCGGTCAGCAAGATCACGCCCGCGACCTATCTCGGCAAGGGCAAAGTCGAGGAGATCACAGGTCTCGTCGCGAGTAACGAGGCCGAACTCGTGATCATGGACTGCGCGCTGTCGCCGATCCAGCAACGCAACCTGGAGAAGGCCTGGCACACCAAGGTCCTCGACCGCACCGGACTCATTCTCGAAATTTTCGGACGCCGCGCCAAAACCAAAGAAGGAACGCTTCAGGTCGAATTGGCGCACCTGAACTATCAGCGCAGCCGCCTGGTACGATCGTGGACCCACCTTGAGCGCCAGCGCGGCGGATTTGGTTTCATGGGCGGACCGGGCGAGACACAGATCGAGGCCGACCGCCGCCTGATCGGCGATCGCATCGCGCGGCTCGAACAGGAGCTGAAGAAAGTCCAGGCGACACGGCGGCTGCATCGCGCCGGCCGGCAACGGGTGCCTTATCGCGTGGTGGCACTCGTGGGCTATACCAATGCCGGCAAATCGACGCTGTTCAACCGGCTGACGCGCGCCGAGGTGCAGGCTGCCGACATGCTGTTCGCCACGCTGGACCCGACCTTGCGCGCACTCACTTTGCCGCACGGCGGCAAGGCGATGCTGTCGGACACCGTCGGTTTCATCTCCAACCTGCCCACGCAACTGGTGGCTGCGTTTCGCGCCACGCTGGAAGAAGTGCTGGAAGCCGACGTCATTCTCCACGTCAGGGACATCTCGCACGAGGACAGCGAGGCGCAGGAGCAAGACGTCGAAGCAGTGCTGCGCCAGCTTGGCATCGACCCCGCTGGCGGGCAGGGCATTCTCGAAGTCTGGAACAAGATCGATCGGCTTGATCCGGAGCAGCGTGAGAACGTCAGGAATATCGCTGCGCGCCGCACGCCGGACCGTCCGTGTTTTCTTGTTTCCGCCGAGACCGGGGAGGGGATCGACGACCTTTTGGCCGCGATCGAGGATCGTCTTGCCGCCACGCGAACAACGCTGCATCTATCGATCGATGCCGCCGATGGCGCCGGCGTCAGCTGGCTGCATCGCAATTCGGAAGTGCTCGACAAGAACCTCCAGGACGGGCGCTATGAAATGACCGTCCGCGTCGATGAGACCAAGCGCGAGCTCGTGATCAACCGCTTCGATGCAGTGCCCGTTTAATAGAGCCGCTCGTCACCGGGAGTAAAATCCTACTTGACTGGATAGCGTGATCTCATATTCTCTACCTTGGATTGTTAAAGTGATTTTGAGGACCGTTGCGGCCCTGCTTACTCCGTTCCCGGAGAGCTAGCGTGGAGCGTGCAGATGGATAGTTTTCTAAAGTTCCTACAAGAAGTTTCGAAGGGCTTTCTAGTAGTTCCGTTCTTCCGGATGCTCTTTTACGGCATCATCTTCTCAATCATCATGACTTTCGCAATCGGCTGGTCGCAGGGGGCCTTTGAGCTATCAAGCTCATTTCCGTATGTGACTAACCCCAATCATTCGTTTTGGATTCCCGTCGTTTTCGTTTCTTTCAGCTTCCTCTTTGCCTTCGCGGGCTACTTAAGCAATCTGCAGTTGAAGGACGATATTTTAAGTCCGATCAGACGAAAGCTAGTTGGCGTTTGGGAGGTTAGAGCGGAGACGTGGGTAATTGACGGAGGAAAAATCGTTCAATCGGACGTCGTTACGTACTGCTCAATCGGAATTGAAGACGTCGGTAGGAAGCTCAATCTGCACTTTGACATAAGAGATAGCGACGTATTCGCTGAACAGTCTCTCGACATTACGAATGTCTTGATCGCGTTCCACGGAGAACCGCAGAAGCTGATTTATTTCAGTGATCACGAGCTTCGGCTTAAACAACCCGTTGGGGCTGGAAAAGATCTAAGTATCAAATTTCCATTTCTCGGCGTGCTTAATATCATCTCAAAAAACGATGCGGTCGATCAAATGGCGGGTCTTTGGTATGATATCGATAATTCGATTTTCAACCTGGCTCGCAAAATATCGAATCTAAACGGAATCGAAAAACTCGTTGAAGGGGTCGAAAACGGCGCGCTGACGTTCAAGGGGCCGCTGAGCTTCAATCGCATTCCGGCACCCCCACACTGACAAAAACCTAATATCCCTTTCCCTTCGCCTCATTCCATAGCGCATCCATTTCCTCAAGGGACGCGCCATCGGGCGTGCGGCCCTGTGAGGCCAGCGCGTGTTCGATATAGGCAAAGCGCCGTTCAAACTTGGCATTGGCGCCGCGCAGCGCCATTTCGGGGTTGGCCCCGACGTGCCGCGCGAGGTTGACCAGCGCAAACATCAGATCGCCGGTCTCGGCCGCTATCTCTTCGCTGTCGCCGTGATCGAGCGCGGCCTCGATCTCGTCGGCTTCCTCGTGAATTTTTCGCAAGACCGCGCGCGGGTCGTTCCAGTCAAAGCCGACAGTTGATGCTTTGCGTTGAAGTTCCATGGCACGCGTCAGCGCCGGCTGACCGGCCTTGATGTTTGACAACAACGAATTGGATGGTGCGGCATCGCCGGGACGGCGCGCGGCGCGCTCGGCCTTTTCTTCAGCCTTGATTCGCTCCCACGCGCTTTTGACGCCAGCGGGTGCGATGTTGCCATTCTTGTCGGCAAAGACATGCGGATGCCGTCGGATCATTTTTCGGCAAACCGCCTCGACAACGTCGCCAAAGCTGAACGCGTTCTGCTCTTCGGCCATGCGGGCATGGTAGACGACCTGCAGCAGGAGGTCGCCGAGTTCATCCCTGAGATCGTCGAGGTCGTTCCGCGCAATCGCGTCGGCGACTTCATAGGCCTCTTCGATCGTGTAGGGCGCAATCGTCTCGAAATTCTGCTCGAGGTCCCACGGACAACCGGTCACGGGCGTTCGAAGCTGCGCCATGATCTCGATCAGGCGGGAAATGTCGCGGGAAGGGGCCATGCTGCACCAAAGAGGGAAACCACCCGCCTGTATGCCGCAAGATGCGCACTTGTCCCAGTGGAACAATGCGATGCTGCGCGATTTCCACGAAATCCCGCCGCAATCGCTTTGAGATCTGGCTAAGCGCCCTGACGCGCGGTCAAGATTGCCGCGATCGCATGTGGTGGATATGTCGATGCCGATGCCAGTGATGCGGTTCTGCCGGCGAAGCGTCAGCCGCGGTGCCGCCCTGGTTCTTTTGCGCGGCGCTCATCGGTCCCATCGCGAGTTTGAAGCTCTTGGTCCGTCCGATGTCGGATGCGGACGCAGGCGTTGAGACAATGACGGCAAGGGCGCCAACAGCAATCAGGCGTGACGCGCAACAAAACAGCATGCTCATGAGGAATCCCTCGGAGAGACGATCACATGAGCTCAGGATAATATTTTGCAAATGCCACTTAAAGACGCCGGCCGCGTTAAATTAAAATAGCAACTCTATCGTTCATGGGTGGGGCTGAAAATCCTCGGGCCTCAATTCGATCGGTTTGCCATGTGGCGTGCGGTCTGCGGCGTGATCCCAGGCGTCACGGTAACGGTGCTGGGTTTCGAGCGTTGCAACGCCTTTCACGGCCACCAGTTTTTCCAGCGTTGCAAGCCAGTGCCGATAGTAGGTCGTGCCTGTATCTGGATCGCCTTTGGCCTGCGCGATCTTGATTTCATCGGCAAGTGCCGCCGCCCACTCGGGCCAGGTGAAGAGGCCCCGCTCATGGAGCGAGAGCGCCATTGCAAACGCCTGGGCTTCCCACGGTTCGCGAAACACGGGACCGGCATCATCCCGCGGCAGGTCGTGAAGCGCGGTTGTTGCTTGCGCTATGGCGGCGCTGGTCATGCTGCCAGGTCCAAATAAGGTTCGAACGCATCGATGGAGATCTTGACGGTGGGGTCGGCTTCCGGACCCCACAATTCCGCGCCGTCAAACACCACGTTGTAGAGCCATTGCGGGTTCTCACCCAGTTCCATCGCCGCAGAATCCGGAAAAACCTGGCAGCCCAGGATGCGCTCGACCACGCCGACATGGCCGCGTGTGTAGCGGGGAAGGCGCGTATGCGTCGCGGGATGCATGTTCTTCGCCCGTACGCGATCGCCCGGCTTGAACCGTGCGGTCGATTGCGGCGTACGCTCAAACGAACCGCGTGTCATCACACGCTCGACGGCATCGAGGTTAAACTTGCCGCGCTTCAACGACTTTGCCGGCGCGTTGGCACGACCGGTCTCTAGTTCCGACAAGTTGACGAAACCCTTAGCGACCAGATTGTCTTCCAGCCCAAGCAGCCATTTCCGGTAATATGAAATGGCCAGATAAATATGCGGCGGCAGGGCTTCGCGATAGAAGCGGGAAGTGTCGATGTTAAACGCGCCGGCGGCGCCCATCGCGCGGACCATGGCCATCACGCGGCCTTCCCATTTCTCGTGAAAGGTCGGCTCGTTCGGCTCAGGCTCGACCTTGCCAAAGCCGTCCATGCCGCCCATGTCGTGCACGCCATTCAAGAGGAAGCTCCCGGTGTCTTGGGAAATCCGGTGCCGATCATGGAATCCCGCGTCATCAGTTCAGCCAGTTGGGCTTCGCTCCAGCCATCCGTGCCGTCGGGGCGCATCGGCAGTACCAGAAAGCGGGTCTCGGCTGTCGAGTCCCACACCCTGATCTCGGTGTCCTTTGGCAAGCTCACGCCGAAATCGGAGAGCACACCGCGCGGGTCCTTGACGGCCCGCGACCGGTAGGGTGCGGCCTTGTACCAGACCGGAGGAAGCCCGAGCATTTCCCAGGGATAACAGGAGCACAGCGTGCAGACGACCATGTTGTGCCGCTGCGGCGTATTCTCGACCGCGACCAGATGATCGCCGACCCGGCTAACGTGACCGAGCGTGCCGACAGCCTTGCTCGCATCCTCCAATAGCGCTTGCTTGAATGCAGGATCGGACCAGGCCTTGGCGACAACCCGCGCGCCATTATGAGGGCCGATCTTGGTTTCATAAGCCTGGATGATGGCGTCGAGCGCGGCGGGATCGACATATCCCTTTTCGGTCAGGATGGTCTCCAGCGCGCGTACGCGCAGTTCCGTTTCGGACAGTTCTGAATGGTCGTCGTGGTGGTGATGGTGATCGTGCTCGGTCATGAAGGCCAGATAATAGCTGATGCTAAGATTTGATCAGGCGAACCGGCGCCAGGATCGTGTTTTTCCATTGTCGGCCTTGGGCTTTCGCCGGTCAACATTACGATCGTAACGGATTTGAACTTGCTAAATGGACAGTGTACTGTCTAACTAAAAGGGACCACAGGGTGGAGGCGTGCTGCGATGCAGGGAAAAGTAGCTCTCGAAGAGCATTTTGCGATTGCCGAAACCCTTCAGGACAGCGCCGGCTTTGCCCCCGAGGCTGATTGGCCGGAATTGAAGGGTCGCCTGTTGGACATCCAGGACCGCCGTTTGCGGGAAATGGACGCGAACGGCATCGAGATGATGCTGCTTTCGCTCAATGCTCCGGCGGTGCAGGCGATAGCGAACCTCGAGAAGGCCAACGAGATCGCACGCCGCTCAAACGATTTCATGGCCGAGCAGATCGCCCGCCAGCCGAAACGTTTCGCCGGTCTTGCTGCGCTGCCGATGCAAACGCCTGAACTTGCAACGCGCGAACTGACCCGTTGCGTGCGGGAACTCGGTTTTTGCGGCGCGCTGGTCAACGGCTTCAGCCAAGTGGCCGACAATCCATCCGGTATCTACTACGACGTGAAGGCCTACTGGCCGTTTTGGGCCGAGGTCGAGCGGCTCGACGTGCCGTTCTATCTGCACCCGCGAAACCCGCTGCCGAAGGATGCGGCGATTTACGAAGGCCACCGCTGGCTGCTGGGTCCGTCTTGGGCTTTCGGGCAGGAAACCGCCGTGCATGCGCTGAGGCTGATGGGTTCGGGATTGTTCGATGCACATCCCAAGCTCAATGTCGTGATCGGCCACATGGGCGAGGGGCTGCCTTATTCGATGTGGCGGATCGACAACCACAACAAGTGGATGCGCGTGCAAAATACCTATCCGGCCAAACGCAAGATCGGCGACTATTTCCGTGAAAATTTCTACATCACGACGTCGGGGAATTTCCGGACTCAAACGCTGATCGATGCCATGCTCGAGATCGGTTCGGACCGAATCCTGTTTTCGACCGACTGGCCGTTCGAGAACATCGACCATGCATCCGACTGGTTCGATGAGGCGCCGATCTCGGAAATCGATCGGCAGAAGATCGGCCGCGACAATGCGAAGGCTCTATTCAAGCTAGTGGAGTAGATTTGACATTCGCTACCCCATAGCCTCGAATTCACGAGGCGAATGTCAAATCTATAACTCCACTAGAAAACTATATTTGCCAGTGGTCCTTTGAGTCTAACATTTGCAAAAGCGCCTGCCACACCGGGATGCAAATGTTAGAATCGGACCACTTGATTGATCGATCAAGCGCTTGAACCTGCCGAAGAGTGGGGAGGCATAGGAGCAGAAGGGGGAGGGACAACCCATGAGTTCAGGAAACCAGGTCGATATCCACGAGGAACTGGCGGGCGCCGCCATCACTCCCTTGCACAAAGCGCTCGGCGTTGTGATCACGCTGATCACGCTGTTCGACGGCTACGACACCTTCAACCCGGCCTATGTCATCCACTATGTGATGCAGCCCTGGGGCTTGCAGCCGAGCCAGGCGGGGCTTTTGGTGTCTTCCGGCTTGATCGGCTTCCTGTTCGGCTCCATGGGCCATGGCATGGTCGCCGACCGTTACGGCAGGCGAAACACGCTGCTGGCCGGCCTGTGGATCATCAACGTGATGACGCTGCTCACCGCGATGTTTGCAACCGACTTTGCAAGCTTTTGCGGCTTGAGATTCCTCACCGGCATAGGCCTCGGCGTGCTGCTGCCGCTCGGCACGACGTACATCAACGAACTGGCGCCGGCGCGGGTCAGCAACAGCTTTTCGTTGTGGGGCGTGACGTTCGGCTGGTCGCTTGGCGGCGTCGTCGCTGGGCTGGTCGGCGTTTTTCTGACGCCGACCTATGGCTGGCAGATCCTCTATTTCGCCGGGACGATGTCGATTCCGCTGACGCTGGTCGTGCATGCGGTGTTGCCGGAGAGTCCGAAATTTCTGGCGGCCCGCGGACGGGTCGAGGAATTGCGGGCGCTGATGTCGAGGCTGCGTCCGGAACGGCGCGCCGTTTACGAAAACGCGGTATTTCGCACCACCGAGCACACCGTGTCGCAAAATACCATCGCCGCGCTGCTCGCGCCGAGCTACCGCCGCGTCTCGCTGACGATATGGGTCACCGCGTTTCTGACTCTGTTTGCGATCTTCGGCCTGACGGGATGGATCCCGACGGTCATGATCAAGCGCGGCGAAACTTTCGCCGCATCCTTTGGCTTTGGCGCGCTGTTGCAGGCGATGTCCTTTTTCGGAGGCTTGATGCTCGCCACGCTCGCCGACCGCGGATTTGCCGCCACGCCGCGGCTCTTGGGTACATGGTGGGCGATCGGCGGCCTTGCGGTCGGCGTGCTGGTGTTCGTCAACGGTCACGGCTTCAACATCGCCGTCGTTGCGATCGCGGGTTTTTGCGTGATCGGCGCCCAGCACGTCCTCAACAATTTCACGGCCAATTCCTATGAGACCGGCCTTCGCGCCAGCGGCGTCGGGATGGAATTGGGGGTAGGGCGCGTCGGCGCCATTCTCGGACCTTACGTCATCGGCCTGTTGCAGCAGGCGACGGGAGGGCCGGACGCCGTATTCTGGGCGATCAGCGGAGCTGCGATCGTAGCTGCTGCCGTGATCAGTTCGCTGGCGATATCAGGCAAAACGGCTCAAAGCAGCGTTGCACCTGCGGAGTAGCTTTCAAGAGAATAGTTTTTAAGATTAGTTTTCCAAGAAAAAAATCGACGGGGGGAAAATGATAAGTTCGGACGCAAGTCCTGCAACCAATGCGTTGCAGGACAGGGTGCTGTTGGCGGCGCGGTTGCTGGCGGCGCCGCTATTTATCTATAGCGGGATTGGAAAAATCCTCGGTTTCGGCGTCACTGCCTCGCGCCTGCCTGGCGGCGAGGGCGGCTTCGGCAGCCTTCTGGCGGCGGGATCGATCGCGATCGAGCTTGGCTGCTCGCTGGCGCTTGTTTTGGGCATTTATACGCGGTGTGCGGCGCTCGCTTTGATCGTGTTCACGATCCTGGCGAGCTTGATGTTTCATAATTTCTGGGCTTTGCCGCCCGCGGCGGTAACGGCGCAGACCGTCCAGTTTCTCAAAAACCTTGGGCTGATTGGCTTGTTCGTCATGATCGCGACGTTCGGTCCGGGGGCTTACGCGTTTCGGAAGAAGTGACTGCCGATCTAACGAGCTCGGGAGTAGGGCGTGGCAACGATCAATTGCGATATGGGTGAGGCCTTCGGCCTCTACCGGATGGGCGACGATGAAGCGTTGATGCCGCTGATTTCCGTGGCCAATGTCGCCTGCGGCTTCCACGCCTCCGACTTCAACCACATGCGCAGGACCGTTCAGCTGGCGAAGGAGCAGGGCGTCAAGATCGGGGCGCACCCTTCACTGCCAGACCTGCAGGGCTTCGGCCGCCGCGAGATGAAGATGCCGCGTGAGGAACTCGCCAATTGCATCATCTACCAGGTCGGCGCGCTCAAGGGTTTTCTTGAAGCCGAAGGCATGACGCTGAACCACGTCAAGCCGCACGGCTCGCTCTATGGCATGGCGGCGCGGGATGAGGCTGTGGCCCACGCGATTTGCGATGCCGCCGATGTGTTCAAGACGCCGATCATGGGCATGATCTCGACTTGCCACGAGACCGTCTATGGCGCGCGCGGCCATGCCTTGATCGCCGAATTCTATGCCGACCTCGACTACGACGACGATGGCCGGTTGATCATCACGCGCGAACATCACGCGGTCGACCCGGCGCGCGCCGCGTCGCGCTGCCGGCGTGCAATCGCCGAAGGCAAGACCGAAAGCGTTAACGGCAAGGACGTCGCCGTGCGTGCCGATTCAATCTGCGTGCATTCGGATACGCCGAACGCGGTCGAGGTCGCCCGCGCGGTCCGCGACGCGCTGAAGGAAGCCGGTAGCTAAACGACCGGACGGTGGAACGAGGAGGGCGACGTAGTGACCAACTTTGTGACCATCGAGAAAGGCCTCGGCTCTGAGGGCCGCATCGCCGTGGTGAGGTTTGACCGCGGCGACGGGATCAATGCGCTGTCGCCGGAAGCCATGCGCCAATTGACCAGCGCGGCGCGCAGCTTTGAGGACGACGGCGATACTTCTGTGGTGGTGCTGACCGGCGGTCCGAAGGCGTTCAGCGCCGGCTTCGATCTCAAGGACGCGGAGGGCCGTTTGCGCAAGTCGATGGACCTTGGCTCGCTGCGGCGGCATCTGAAGATCGGTCCCCGGCTCGCCCGCGCCTGGCAGGACATGGAACAGATCACGATCGCCGCGATCGAAGGCTTTTGTATCGGCGGCGGCATCGCGCTCGCGGTCGCGCTCGATTTTCGCGTCATGAGCCGCTCAGCCCACATCCGGATTCCCGAAATTGGGCTCGGCATGAATATGAGCTGGCAAAGCGTTCCGCGGCTCTTGCATCTGATGGGCTCAGCCAGAACCAAACAGGCCGTCATCCTTGCCGATCAACGTATCTCGGCCGAGGAAGCCCATGCGTGGCGTCTGGTGGAGGAGGTCGCCGAGCCCGGCATGGCCTTCGACGCGGCCATGGCACTCGCGGCCAAGTTCGCGAGCCAGCCGCCGATCTCGGCCGCGATGACCAAGCTCACCATCAACCGCCTGACGCACGCGCTCGACGATCTCACCAGCCACATGGACATCGATCAGTTTGCGCTCGCAACCCTGACTGAAGATCACAAGGAGGGCGTGGCGGCGTTTCTGGAGCGGCGCAAGCCGCGCTTCAGGGGACGCTGAGACGGAGCCCCCGAGGTTTTGGTTTAGTGGTGTGTCTTAGGCGGCCCAGTCCGGCGCGAACGGCGGTTTGACGTAGCGCTGGTCCTTGGGGAGCGTCGCGATCGCCGATCGATCCTCATCGTCGAGATTGACCTGCAACGCGTCGAGGTTCGAACGCTGACTCGACTCCTTCTGCGCCTTCGGGATCGCGATAACGCCAGGCTGATCGAGCAGCCACGCGATCGCGATCTGGGCCGCTGAGACGCCGTGCTTGTCGCCTATCTTCTGAAGCGTCTCGTCGTGCACGGCTCGCCCCTGGGCGAGCGGGGCGTAGGCGGTGAGTGGAATTCCCTTGCCGCGGACGTAATCGAGCATCTTCGCTTGGCTCAGGAACGGGTGGTACTCGATCTGCAGGGCGGCGATCGGAGCACGGACCTCTTCGACGGCCTGGCGCATCATCTTCATGTTGAAGTTGCAGACGCCGATGGCGCGGGTCCGTCCGTCCGCCTTGATCGTCATCATCTCTTCGAGTACGGCGGGCAGGTCCATGTCCGCGGCCGGCCAATGGATCATGTACATGTCGACGTAGTCGAGCTTCAGCTTCGACAAACTTGTGTCGAACGCCTTGCGGACCGCGCCTCTTCCCAACTGGTCGTGCCAGACCTTGGTGGTCACGAAGAGTTCGTCGCGTTTGACGCCGCTTCCGGCGATGGCCGCTCCGACCGCGTCCTCGTTCTCGTACATGGCGGCGGTGTCGATGTGCCGGAACCCCAGGCCCAGCGCGCTCTCGACGACGGGCTGGCAACCGCCGCCCGGCATCCGGAAGGTACCGAAGCCAAGTCTCGGAATGACGACGCCCTGCGTCCTTATCTTTTCCATCTCTGATCTTCTCTTTTTTCGGAATGTCTGCGTCACCACGGCAGGGTCTTGCCGTGGCGGTCGATGAAGCGAAGCCCGGCCTTTCCGGCCTGCGCTTCTACGGATTTCACGACGTTTGGAATGCTCTCCTCGATTGAGAGCGTCGCTTCCTCGCCCCCCATCTCCGTCCGCACCCAGCCGGGCGCCACGAGCAGCAGCGCGCGGCTGTCGCCTTCGTGACGCGCGGAGAAGCACTTCATGAGCATATTCAGCGCCGCCTTGCTTGCGCTGTAGATCTCCCACTTGCCCTTGTTGATCTGGACGCTGCCGATCTCCGAGGACATCACGGCGATCACGCCGCGCGGCGAGACCCGGTCGTGGAATGTCTCGACGACCCGCATCGGGCTCAGCGCGTTCGTCAGCATCAACGCGACGAAATCGCTTTCCGCCACGTCGACCGGCGTATTGTTCTTCGCGATGCAGATTCCGGCGTTCACGAAAAGCGTGTCGAACTCGCGTTCGTTCAATTCATTCTTCAGACCGGCGATCGAGTCTGGAGCGGTCGTGTCCGCCGACTTGATCTCTAGACTGGACGGGAACCGCTCGTGCAGCTGTTGGAGGGCCGGCGAGGGCGTCCGGACGGTGGCCACGACTTCGTAGTCGAGGGTGCAGTATTCTTCGGCGAGCGCGAGGCCCAAACCGCGCGACGCGCCCAGGATGAGAACAGATTTTTTCTTGGCCATGATTGCCTCCGCTTGGATATTGGGAGGGTGTCACGTCAGCCTTGATGACTCCAGTGCGTAAGAGTCAGTCAAGTATTGACCAAACGTCAACGTCAGAGCGTGGCAGAGACGTCCCTGGCCTTCGCGGTCGTCATCGCGAACTCGATGAAGGCCCGCACCTTTGCCGGCGGGTGTTGCCGCGAGGGGTGCAGCGCGTACAGAGGAAAGACCTCGGCCGGCCAATCGGGAAAGAGATCGACGAGCCTGCCGGAGGCAAGAAGGGGCTGGACGCCGATGCTGAGAATCTGTGCCACACCCGTCCCGGCGAGACATTCGTTGATCATGGTGCCGACATCGCTCAGCTGAAGGTGCCCCTTCGTCTTGACGAGGACGACCTTCTTGCCCGCCCGGAACTCCCATTCATACGGGCGCGCGGTGATGGGATCGAGAAACTGGATGCATTCGTGCGAAGTCAGGTCGGTCGGGTGCTTCGGCTTGCCGTGCTTCTTGATGTACTGCGGTGAGGCGAGGGTGAGGACCCGCGTCTCCAGCAGCTTTCGTGCGATCATCGTGTCGGAGGCGGGCTCGCCGAACCGGACCGCCACGTCGATGCCGTCGGCGACCAGATCGCTGACGTGCTCGCGCGTCACCATCTCGAGCACCAGGTCAGGATGCATGGCCAGAAAACTCCCGATCTTGCCCGAAAGGATCAGACGCGAGAAATAAGGGTCGATGTCGACGCGGAGACGTCCCTGGACCGCACCTGCCGATCCGGAGACCGAGTTGGCCGCATCCTCGATCGTGGAAAGAAGAGGGCCGACCTGCTCGTAGAACCGCTTTCCTTCGTCCGTAAGCGCGACCGATCGCGGCGTCCTGTCGAGTAGACGGATGCCGAGGCGCTCCTCAAGCCTGGCGATCGAACGGCTGACGCCCGAGGTGGTGATCCCCAGGGCCTCTCCGGCGCGGGCGAAG
>Ga0210387_10000114_pt1 | contig 57154 bp, 44 predicted proteins | sample IncBWC7OmetaG_FD_160108 | JGI IMG/M metagenome (GOLD analysis project Ga0210387, IMG submission 160108) | Forest soil microbial communities from Barre Woods Harvard Forest LTER site, Petersham, Massachusetts, United States - Inc-BW-C-7-O ... | reverse complement strand
GGTCGGCCGGTCGCAAGACGAGGATCGCACCAAGCTGCGGCACGCCCTGCTCACCAACGCAGTCAACCGGCTCTACGATGATTTTGCGCGGTGGTACGCCAATCATCACGCAGACAAATGGACGCTGCTGGCGCGCCGCGCCTGCGCGCTCGACGCCTACCGCCGTGAGCGCATGGGGCCACAGGCGACCGATCTCGACGCGTTCATCGAGTTTAACGAATTTACCCAGGAACATGCCGACGAAGCCGCCGGCTTTCTTGGGCGTTTTGACGAATCGCAGGTGACGCAGTTTGCCAAGGACGCGGCCGGCGCGCAGCAACTTCGCAATCTCGCGTTCGCCGAGTTTCAGCCGGCGGAGTATCCCCAGCACGGCCATTTGCAGGAGTTGCTCGCCGCGGAGGCGTCCGGTTCCCACGCCGACGAAATGCGGTATCTCGCCACTCTGCTCGAACCATGGAGCGCGAACGGCAGTTATGGCGAACTGTTCGACGGTGTCTCGAACGTCGATCTCGTGGGCAAGATCGCGCATTTTGAATTGAGCTACATTCCCGAGGCCGCGGAGGAGTTGAAAGCCGCAGCGGCCTTCCTGATCGCGAACTATACGCGGTCCCACATGATGCGGATGCCTCGCGGACTTAGAAAACGGAACATTTTCGGCGAGGTCGCCCGCTTCGCGCTGGTGCCGAGCGGTCGGAAAGTGGTGCGCGAGTCCTACGAGCAGCTGCGCAAATACAACGTCTGGAATCTCGCCGAGGTTCAGAACTACGGGCAGTTCATGAGTTCCGACATTCGCGGGCCGGTGCTGGGCAACAGCCGGATTCTCTTTCTCCAGCGCCAAACTGACCGGACCAACGTCGAGGATCTGTCGAAAGATTTCCCCATCCCCGATGCGGTCAAGGACGCGGTGATGAGCCATCCGGAACCGGAAAAACTGGTCGGCCAGAAATACGCGCAATTCACTTATTATCACACCGACGAGCGCCGGCCGCTGATTGTCACCATGCGCAACGTCGCGTCCCGGGAGATGCTGTACTGTGCCTCCAGCTCGGGCGCGCACTACGACAAGCGCGCCAAGGAACTCAAAGGTTACACCAACGTGGTCAAGGGAATCATCGCCAATGCCTGACATGAAAACGCATCAAGAAATGCTCGTGGAAGCGCGGCACCTGGAGGAGTTTGGCCGGCGGTATTGGGCCGATCACCGGGCGGGCCTCATGCACCGGGAGCGCAATGCCCTTCATCTCATGGCCCTGCCTGATTCGCACGTGACGAGCGAGCATCTGGGGATCGATCCTGTGCATACGCATCGGCGCAGGCGTTGGATCGAAGCCGCGCTGGACGGAGAGGTGGTTGAATTTCTTTTGCTTCAGGATGAAGTGGAAACAACCGGGGACGGCCGGGTCGTCCGCCGCGTCGAACCGTTCACCAGCCTGCGCAGCAATGCCGCCGTCGATGCCCTGAGCGACGGTTACGAGGCCATTGAGGAGGAGCGCCTGGGCGAACTACTTGCGCCCTACTCCGACCGCATTGGTGAGGAAGGATTTATTGATTCGATTGATCCGGCGCTTATCGGGGAGATCGAAGCCATCGTCGGCGCATTGGAATTGTCGCCCTCGGGGCGGATGCGGACGCGAGCGGATATCGTGGAATTCCTGGAAGGCCGTCTCGAGCCCAGCGAATTTATTTCGGCGGCGGTGAAGCGCCAATGCTTTCGCGAGAGCGAAAGGGAGATGCTTGCCGAAAGACACGGTGAACGAATGCAGATCGAATAAACGAAAGGGGAATACCATGAATCCAAATTGGAATCGTCTGGTCTTGGCGCAGCGCTATCTCGCTGTGCTTGAGGTGGGCCTTGCCGTGCTGCTTTTCGCGCCGGGATGTTCCACCACCGGCGAGCAGACATCGGGTGGCACGCGCGACCTGATCACGACCGGGTTGACGACCGCGGCCGGCGGCTACATCGGAGCCAAATCAGGCCACGGCGCGACCGGGGCGGCCATCGGTGCCGCCGCCGGTTTTGTCGCGGGAGAAACCATCAATTATTTCGATAACAAGGCGCAGAGCGAAGCGTACCTCGCCGGTTATGAGAAGGGGCAGTCGAACGCCGTTAAGCAGCAGTATTGGATTGCGCGCGACAACGAGCGGGCGCGGACGGATGACGGTTACGAGGAGAGCCTGTACGAAATTCCCGTGCCGGCCACGGACCAGGACGGCGTGCTTCGCGATCCGACCACGCGCGTCATCCGTGTGGTGGTGCCGAAAGAAGGAGACTCACCATGAAAAAAATCCTGATCCTTGCCGTCGTGAGTGTGGCCTTGGCCGCTCGTTGCCTTGCCCAGATTCCCGTCACTGACGCGGCCAACCTGAGCCAGAACATCATAAATTATGCGGCCCTGATCAATCAGCTCTCAAATCAGGCGCAGCAAATCACCAATCAGGTGCAGCAAATTCAGCAAATGGACAATCAGCTCAGCCGGATGGGCAATATGGCGAACATCACCGCCGTGATCGGCTTCCCGCAGTTGCAATTTGACCAGAGCTCGCCGACGCAAATCCAGACCTGGTCGCAAAATCTCGCAACCGTCAACGGCAGCGGGATTTTCGGCGATTCGCGCGGCGGGATTTACCAGCCGGTGGCCGGCCAATTCACCGATTTTAACGGCGCGGCAGTCGAGCGCGATCCCAATACCTACATGCCGGCGCAGTCGGTTACGAGCCAGGTGGACAACTTCAAGTCCGTTCAGACCGATATTTATGCGCGCCGCCAGGCGCTCAAAACAGCCATTGCTCAAACCAGCGACGCATTACAGGCCGCGACGACCGACGCAGAGGAGCAAAAACTGGAGGCGGTGTTGAGCGCCCAATACAGCCAACTCGCCTCGCTCGATTCGGAAGTCGAGCTGAGTGCGGCGGAGGTACAGGTTAAGATGGCGGAGGCGAACGCGATGGCCAGCGCGCAGACTACGGCCGATGCGGAGGCCCGCCGCACGCTGGCGCAGCAGGAAGGGACGAAAATCGGGAGCACCTTCAAACGGATTTACGCCTCGATATTAACTTACGTCAGTGAACGACCGTTAGCCCCGTAAATTTGGCACGCAATCCGCCTTTTGGGGTCATACGTCGCATTTCAAAAATGAAAAGCCTATGAGCGCACCCGCCGGCAGCATCCTTCCCGCGTCGTTTTTCGATGGCCTGTCCCAATTTTGGGGCGCGGCGGCCTATATCGCGGCTTCAATTGCGGCCGCGGGGTTTGTTTTTTCTGGAGTCACGGGCCGTCATGATCCGGTCGATCTCATCAAACTTGTGACGAAGCTGTTCTTTGTCGGCCTTTCCACGCTCTTTTTGCGCCAGTGGTTGATGCAATTGGGCGATGTCATCACGGCGTTCGGCAATTTCTTCAACATCGACCCCTCAACAGTGGATGCCAAATACATCAATTTTCTTTCGGGGACCACCGCTTCAAACCCAAATGCAAGCGTGTGGGATGTGATTTGGAACACGGGTTCCATTGGAACTGCCATCGCCTACGCCCTGCTCTGGCTGTTTGGGTGGCTCGCTTACGGAGTCCAATTCATCGTTCATCTCATCGGGGACATTTTCCTGACCGTGGGATGGGCGCTGAGCCCAATCTTTCTCTCGTTTTTCATGCTTCGCCCGATGGCCGGTGTGGGGCTCAAATATATCATCGGGCTGGTGGCGATTGTCTGCTGGCCATTTGGCTGGGTCATCGCATCGGTGGTTACGAATGCCATGCTCGACGCGGCGGCGACGGCGAGCCTGATCCCCGTCACCATTCCTGGCGGATCCTCCATTGCGCCTGTCCTGACTGTGCTATTGGTCGGGCTGTGGCTCATCGTGAGTTCAGCGGTGGCCCCGTATGTGACTTGGCGAGTCCTGACCAGCGGCGCCAACCCTGCGGCTGCGTTCGCGCAGGGTGTGGGTGGCGCGGCCCAGGGGGCATTCGCCGCTGGTGTCGGCGCCGCAACCGCTGCGGTGACTGGCGGCGCGAGTGCAGGAGGCGTTGTGGCTGCGGCGGCGCTCGGCTCGATGGCGGGCGGAACCGAATCGGCCGCGCGCGGCGGCGGTTCTCCGCAAACAACCGCGACTGCGGTCAACGGCATGGCCGGTTTCTATCGTGGGCAATTGGGCCGCCGTCAAGTGGAGGCGATGGAAGTAATGGCAGCTTCCAACAAGCGCCGGGCAGACGCTGCCGAAGCGTTTTCCGACGAATTCAGCGACCATGTTGAACAGAGGCGCCAAAGCCAATCCGGTTTCCCCTCGCAGCCTCACGATCCCGACCCAAATCAAGGAGCCATTGACATCGAATCCCATGATAAATCGTAGATATAAGAAGGCCATCCAAGAGTGGACGGACGCAGACAAACGACTTCTTTCAGCCGAAAAGAAGATTGGCTCAGCGTTTCTCGACTTATTGCACCAAAAGGAATCGGCCGAAGGGCAAAAGCCGCCGCAACCCGGCGTCAGCGTCATACCATCCAAGGAGCCCAAAAAGAAGAGGTAGTTTATGGTTGCAAATACCAGAATCGAGACTGGGCAAAAGCCGCCGATTGTAGACGGATTCGGAAAGGCGAAGTCCACGCTCCTTACTATTTTCGAGCGAAAGCGCCGGCAGTCGTTGATTTGGTTTGGGATCGCGGTCGCGGCCTGGGTGTGGGCGGTGTGGGATCGCCATAGCCTGATCGAACAGTTTACGCAGCGCCGGGAGGTCGTCGTGATCGACAGCCTGGGCACCTATTACGTGTCACCGGTCGTGGACATCGAACACGCGAAGGAATTGCATGCGTGGCAGACCAAGCTGGCGTGCAAAGCGCTGTTTGAACGCAACCCGGATGGCTTGGACAATCCCGAGCTGTTCAAACAGCTCTTCCTGAAGGACGCGGCCAAAACGGCTCAGGTCGTATTCGACAAGACCGAGGCGGAATTTCAAGCGAAGTCTCTTCACCAGATGGTCGAGACTGACCCGCCGGAAATTTTGAGCACCCGCGACGATGCCTTTTATACCTCGGTCAACGTGCAACTCATCCGGGTCGGCTCCTATCAAGGCGAGCCGATCACCGAGGTTATGCACTACCGGGTGAATTTTAAATTCGTGCCAAATCCTGACCTAACCCGCAACGGCCGCTTCCCCACAGCCGTTGCGGCGTTTCAAGTCGAACGAATTGGGAAAAGTTAAAGGAGGGATTATTATGTGGAAAGCCGCCGCGCTGTTCATCGCTCTTTTGTCGAGGCTTTCCGCGCAAACGATCAGCGAGCTTCCGCTCGATGCTCGCAAGGTCGTCGATCTGCCCGTTTCGCAGGAAGTCACGACGGTCACGTTCCCAGACGCCATCACGGCGGTTGCCGGAGCGGGCATGCTCATTGACGATGGCCAGACGGCAGCGGTCGATGCGGACCAAGGAGCCCAGTTGCGATTCCACGTAACGCACGTGAAAGGGGCCAATTTCCTGCTGGTGGAAAGTTTGAAACCCGATGTGTCCGCAACCCTGACCGTCATTTTTGAGGGCGGCGCCTATGTGCTGGGATTGCACTCTGTCGCGACCAACCCTGTGGCGAGCCTGATCCTGACCCGACCGACGAATGATTTGGCAAAGAAGATCGAGCGCCCGCCCGAGCCGGTAAAATTCTCGCCCCGCATTGGCTTGAGCCTTCTCGACCGGGCGCGGGCGTATCCTGTCCTCGAGCGCGTGTTGCCCAGGGCGGTCGAAGGCGTGACCATGCGGGCGCAAGGACGGAAAATCGATTTGCCCGATCTGGAAATCGACGTGCAGGAAGTCTATCGCTTTTCCTACGAAGACGCCGTCGTTTTCCTCCTCAACCTGCGCAACAAGACAAGTCAGGTCCTCGACCTCGCGCCGAGCACGTTTGCCGCCCGGGTTGGGGACGAAAAATTCCCGGCGTCGATTGCCAATGGCCCGCGCATGTTACAGCCGGGCGAAAGCAGCGAGGCGGAATTCGCCGTGGTTGGGATGCCGGACGGCACGCGCAATGATTTGAGCGTCGACAACGCGTTCACTATTTTGGTCAACACCAGCCGGCAGGAAGCGTCGACGACGGTGCCCGCCACGGTGGCGGCAGCGGACGGAAAGGCCCATCCATGAATCCGCGCAGCATAAAGAATTTTCTGACGAGCAAGTTCGGCCTCTTCGTGGTCTTTCTGGCCGTTTTATTCAGCGGGCTTTGGCTTTATGGACGGAGTCAAGTGGAGCAAAAACGGGCAACGCAGCTTTCGGCGCAGCGCGGCGCAAAGGACGATGTGGGCCGGGTGAAGATCGCGCTCAATCAGGGATTGGAAGGCGGCATTCCGCAACGCGCCGGGCGCGACGCGCCTCAGAAAAACGATCCGGGGGACGGAACGATCGTCCCATTCCATCCGCCGGGCGAGGACCCGGCGACTGGCGGCACAAAGGACGCCGGGAAGTCGCACAAAATTAGCATTCAAACGCTGCTTTTCTCCTACGTGCCGCCGCCGCTTGCGCCACACACCGAAGCGCCGCCAAAGCGATTCATCCCGTTTGGCACACTTCTGAAGTGCAAACTCGTCAACACGGTGGACAGCTCCAATCTCGAAACGCCCGTCATCGCGATCCTCCTGGAGGACGTATGGCAGAATGGGGAACTTATCATACCAGCAAACACGCTTGTGCACGGCACGGCGAGAGCCGGACGAATCCGGGATCGCATCACGGCCTCGGGCACGTGGCGCTTTGTCTGGCAGGACGGCCGCGAACTGCCTTTCAGCGGGATCGCGCTGGACCGCGAGTACGATCACGAGATTGACGGATACGGCATTACCGATGGCTCGGGCGGACTGAAGGGCCGGGTGATCGCGACCGATGATTTGCAGGATATCAAGATGTTGGCAGCCGCGGCCATGAGCGGCTTTGCCCGCGGCACGGAGCAACAGACGCAAACTGTCCTCGGCACAACGATCACGGGATCGGTCTCCAACGGCGCGAGGGAAGGCGTGGCGAACGTTTTCGATCTTTATGCCCAGCAGACGCTGAGCGACATCCAACAAAACGGCTCCTATGTCCGCGTCGCCGCCGGGAAAGAATTCTACGTGTATGTGACGGAGACGGTGAACCCGGACAAGGCGAAGGTGGCCGGAGACAAAATTGAGGGTGTCGGGAACAGTTCCCCTCCCCCGCCGCCAGGGGTTACGCCGGGATCAGAAATCACAGAACAGGAACTGAAATAAAGGATGAGCCATGCGCAGATATATGATTTTGATTGCGACCATTTTGATGGCGGGGTGCGCGACCCACCGGACGGCCACCATTGTGACGGTAGCAGAACCGCAGCCGATTGTACGCGAGGCCGCTCCGATGCACGAGGTCGAGACCCGCTACGAATTGCGCAGCTATCGCGACGCAGACGATCCCAGCGTCCGTCACGAAGCCCACGCGGTGTATCGCGAGACGCTCGTGCCAGAAAAAGTAACGTCACTCGTGACGGAGCCCCGCAGCACGATTGCTCCGGTTACTTACGATCCGCTGCCACCCAGCGCCGAGCTGGCCGCCGAGATAGCGGCCCAAAAGGAAATCACGGTTGAGCTGCGTTCCATCCAAGCCGCGATGGCGGCAATGGAGGAGCAAGCCCGCAATCAGTATGGCACGCTGGTCGATCAAACCGCCGAGTCGGCCAAGCTGCGGCGGGAGCTTGAAGCTGACCGTGCACGGGTAAGTGAACTCGAAACAAGACTGCGGGCCAGTGACACCACTGGCGCGCCCGTGACTCCCGCGGAAACGAACTGGTGATGAGTCATGGTGCCAAATGACATTTTACGAGAGAAGCTTCGAGCTCTGCCGACCCAGCTGCGGAAGGTCATCGTTGGGCAGGACAATGCCGTCGCGATTGTCGCGGAACGCCTCCAGCACGGTGAATTGGGCCTGACCGGGAAAAGCCGGCTCAAGGCCGGCTTTCTTTTTCTTGGGCCCACGGGTGTCGGTAAGACGGAATTGACGATCCAGTTCACGCATGAGCTTTTCGGATCGGGGAAGCTGGTGAGGTTAGACATGTCGGAATATCAAACGCGTGAAAGCCTTGCGCTCCTCCTGGGCACGTCGCGCGCCGATCCCGGCCGCATTGCCGAGGGCTACGATGAATGCAACGGCGCGGGCACCATCCTGTTTGATGAGATCGAGAAGGCGCACCCACTGGTGCTGGATGTGCTGTTGCAGCTTTTCGACGCCGCCCGTCTTACGGCGGGCGGAAACCGAGTGCTCGATTTTTCCCCTTGGTACGCCGTGGCCTCGAGCAACATCGGCGCGCAACGCATGATGGCCCTGCGCAAGTCGAAATATGAGACCATGGAGCGGCTTGTGCGGCAGGATGCGCAGCGGGAACTACGCCCTGAACTCTTTGCCCGCGTCACCACCGTCGTTTTCAGCCGGCTGGACTACGGAATTCAATGCCAGGTGGCGGAAGTCCTGGTTGAAAAGGAACTCGTCCAGCAGCGGGAGCGCGGGCACGGGCTTACCCGCAACGACCGAGTCTTGGATGTCATCATCAAACGCGGTTACGATGAGCGCCTTGGGGCCCGGCCGATGCGGGACGCGGCTGAATTGTTAATCAGAAACGCTCTGACCAGCGACCTTCTGAAAGGAGGCGATGGAACCGGCCAATTGACCGCGGATTCGTGCGGGCTGAAACTGAAACTTCAATCGCAGGAAGGGGCGCAAAGTCTCTAGCCATGGCCAAGCTGCCGCCAAGTTCAGGATTGCACGTCGTGGTTCTCAAATGGGACCGCCTCTACGGGGACATGATTCGAAGCCAAATCCTGAACGTTTGGCCCGAGGCCTCGGTGTTGGTCTTCCAGAAAGGTCTCGATGCTTTGGATAGCATTCAGACGTCGGTGCCGGATCTTTTTATCACCGGTGCCAAGATCGACGACATGGACGGCCTCGAACACCTCGAACCGTTTGTTGAGACATCGCTGCCAATTCTGGTCGTAATGTCGCGACCCGACACGCGAACCTTCAACATGCTGCGTGAAGTCCGCTATGACGGAATTTTCGACGGCCTGGCTGAAGGCCTGGACAACCTTCCCTCGGTGCTGCGCCAAGTATTGGAACACCGGCTCTACGTCAGCCCATCGATTCAACCGCATTTGAAACGTCCAAAGAATATCACGCTCGATTCGCTTACTGCAGGGGAGCAAGTTGTGCTGTCGGTGATCGGCGATGGCTCGGATGACGTTCAGGCGTGTCGGCGCCTTGGAACAAGGCCAAGGACAGTGAATACCCAGCGAAAAAGGATCATGCAAAAGCTCGGATTCCATCACAAAGGCGAACTGATGGTCTATGCCCTCCAACAGGGCTTCGTGCGGGTGACTGCAAACGGAGTTTATTACCCGGGATTTCAGCGGCGCATCCAGCAATGTGGAAGCACCAGCGATAAATGCGCCGCGAAGATTGTAGAAATCGCAAATTGAGATCTGCGTGTGTTTTTCCGGGCTAAGTCTTTATTTCAAGGAGATCCGCAAGCAGCTTCAGGCGGCGCTCGGCCCGCGGCATCGAGATTTCAATGAATTGTTCCGTCAATGATCTAAGGTATGCCGAGGCGGAGAACACATGCACTTCCCTCCCGTCGGGATAGTGATGCCGACTAAAGGGTGAATCGAGCGACTCTGCTATGAAAAACCAAAAGCACAGAAGAGGCGTGACGGATTGTTCCTCATATCCTTCAGGCTTTTTCATTTCGATAAGTACCTTTGCGACTGAGGGAGCTGGAATAGTATCGCTTCCGAAGTAATACTTCCATTGTTCCTCGCAATATTTTCGGAGGTTTGTCTCAGATGGAGCGAAACCAAGCTCACGCTCCCCAAGTGAGTAAGCTGCCCAATTTTTGACTTCAACCTGGTAAAGCGTGTTACCTTCGCCGACGCGTTTCAAAAGCCAACCGTCCAGCCGTGGCCCCTGCTTCTTCCCGGTACTGCACGAATATGACAAGATATCGGAATCCGCGCTTTCCCTATTTTTCCAGTAGTGCTGCAAAACACCGAAAATCAGATCTTCGCCCCAAACGCCCGTCAGCGCCGACACGTCAGAACCGCGTCCGGCGTCTTCGGCACGTTCGTCGTAAAATCTTATTAGCTTTTCGCGGGCAATCTTCACATTGACGCCAATATGTGTGAATTATCCGCGATCGGAGGCCACAAAAAAGGGCGGCCGGTTGAGTCGGCCGCCCGTGGAGGCGCTTTTCAATCGCCTTGTTCGCTTTTCAGTTCCACGAGCCGCTCAAAGATGAACGTGTGGGCCAGATCGGCCAACTTTGCGACCAAGGGGAGGTCATCGCGACCGAAGCTGTCGGTGTCGTGAAAGTTCTTGGCCTCGTCCACGTAGGTGCGGGCGAAGGTCACGTTGAAGAACTTCTTGTTGTCGACTTCATTTTCCCAGACGGCGGCTTTGATGCGGCCGAAGCGGAAGGTCTTCACCGGCAGTTTCGTGCCGTTGGCGTTCCTGGCTTGCGGTGCGGATTGTGCGGTTTTGGTAGGCATATAGTTCCTTTTGTTTTATGAGGAGCGGGATTGCTCTCTCGTCCCGAGGCGGGGGAGCCGACCGGGGCGAGGGGACGGTTGGGGGGATTCCTTCCAAGGAGGACCCAAACGCGCCCCGGCCGCGTCGCGGCGCGCCGGTGGGAGGTTCCGCCAGAGAGAGCGAAAACGATCCGTAAAAAGGAACGTTCCGCCATCGCGGAATTGCCGGCCAAGAACGCAGACGCAGCGCGGAAAGTGAACGCGAGCAACGAAACAGAAAAGGGGGAAGACCGTTGCACGCGCCGCCAAAAGCCGGAGGGAAGAATGCGACAAAAAGGAGTTCCAGATGACCTCACGCCTGCGCAGACGAGGCCCATTCAAGACACCACAGGTCGCGATCTTTTGCGCAAAGGTTGGCGGGCACACCGTTCTCCATGGCTCGCGAAATCGAAAGCGACGTGGAAGAGACTGATCGCCACGCCGGCGGACGAAACCGGCCGCCCTGTGGCCGGAGGCGCTGCCAGAGCGTTGGATTGGCAGGAGAGTCTCGCGAGTTGCTCGAATTCGCCGTGGCATGTCGCCAGCGTCGGGTCGGTGCGGCCCGGCAGCAACGCGGTGCTCATACCGAAAATACGGTATGGTGCATACCGAAATTGCGGTATGGCGCATACCGTATTTTCGGCATGCGCGGTCTCTTGAATTTCTCGGCACGTCGAGGGAGTTTGCGGGCAAGAAACAGCAGCGCCGGTTCCGGCGCCCGGTGACCAACGAAAGGACGACACCCATGAAAAAAACTCTTCACAACACTGAACGCGCAATGGCTCCAGCCGAAAACGAAGGCAAACCGCACCGTTTTCAGATCTATCGCCAAGGCCAGGCCGGGAACTACTCGCCAGGATTCAGCACGAACTCGGCGGCCGAAGCGGTCGAGGCCTTCCTGACCGAGAGCCCCGCCTTTGAAGGCGGTGAGATGCATCTCTGGAACCACCGCGAACAGCGAGTGTGCGCATCGGTCAAGTGGAACATCAGCAGGACCGAATTCGGTTTTCCCGTCCGCCAGCGCGCCAACGCGTTCTATGACGGCCTGCTCGACGTGATTGTCCGGCAAATCCACGAGCGCGAAGCGATGCGCGAATCAATTCAACACAGCGTTCGGATGAGCGCGTAACGGCCATGAACCCGACCACCCGCGCCATCTTTCAGTCAGTCCTGAACAGCGACCCCACGCTAACGCTGCCGGAACGGGCCGCATTGCAGCGGACCATCAGCGGCGAGGTGGAAGAGCCCACCCTACCCGGCAGCGCCTCCAACGAGCCGCTGCTCATCACACAAAAGAAGGCGGCTGAACTCCTCAGCGTGAGCCGGGTGACGATTTGGCGGATGACGAAGGACGGCCTGCTCCACCCCGTCGAGATCCTCCCCGGCACCTGCCGGTATTCACGGCGGGAAGTCGCCGCGCTGGCCCTACACGGAATGAATGGCGGTGTGGCAGGCAGACGTGAAGTGTCGGCGGCATAGGCGGCCACTGGGGCCCACCGGACGTGGCCTTTGCCCGCCGCATACACGGCGGCGCAAGGCCGCCCTCACCCCCTGCGTTGATGTCTGCCGGAAAATAAACGATTTGCGGACACTTGACTGGGTCCTAAACTGGGGCTTTGGTTTCAGAAAATAGCCCAAAGTTGCCCGAAGTCACATTTTCAAAATCCGATGCGTCCGACTTTCGTAACTCCCTCAACAAGAAACCCCCGGAAGGGTTTCCGGGGGTTTCAAATTGGGTGCAGGGGTTGGATTTGAACCAACGACCTTCAGGTTATGAGCCTGACGAGCTACCAGGCTGCTCCACCCTGCAACAGAGGAAGGTCGAACGTTGTTCGCATTGAGTTTTCTGTCAATGGATTTTAGCAACCAACTGATTCACTTCCCGAAACCAATCGTTGGTTCTTCACCAGAAAAAAATAGGCGCATCCGACAGCGGATGCGCCCAGGAAAATAAACTCAAAATTCTCGCTTACTTCGCCGGCGGCGCAGGAGGAGCAAAGGGATCGGATCCATCGCGATAGCCAGGCATCTCATCCTTTTGAACCCCAACCGTACGCACAAGCCGAGGATCAAACACATCGCTCACGGACCCTCCCTGGGGATTGATGGTTTTTGCGGTGATGAAGATCAATAACTCCTGCCCTACCACGCTGTCGCTATTTGAGGTAAACAGCCGGCCAAAAACCGGGATATCGCCCAGCAATGGAACCTTGTTCACCTGCTTCCCCTTGGTGCTGGAGAGCAGGCCGCCAATGCCAAGCGTGCTGCCATCTTTGAGCGTGACCTCGGTGAGCACTTTTCGGGTGGAGATGACCGGGATCGTGGCTCCACTCGCACCACCAAAATTCACGCTGTCAACCTTGCTGCTGACTTCGGGCGCGAGCTTAAGCTTGATGAATCCATCGACGTTTACTTGCGGGGTGACTTTCAAAATAATGCCGATGTCCTTGTATTCAAACCCGCTGACTTCAAAGGATCCCGTCTGCGTGTTATATTGGTAGGACGGAATGGGGAATTCCTGGCCAACATTAATGAAAGCTTCCTCATTGTTGAGCGTAACAACGGTAGGGTCTGACACCAGTTTGGTGTTTGAGTCGGTCTCCAACGCACTGAGAATAAGCGTAAACTGGTCAGCGCTAAACACCGCCGTGGTCGCATGGGATAAAGTGGAGGTCAGAGTTTGGATGTCTGATGATGCAGGGCCAATGCCGGTGATAGACCCAGGGGATGTTGCACTTGGTAATGTTATCGTACCGATCCCGCCGAGTTGTCCGAACGGACCCGCATTTGAATTGACTTGATTCGCTGCCGCGATTCCCGCCTTTTCGTAAGGCACATTGATATTAGTACCAGTAGTGTTATTGCTGGTAGTCTCACCGTTGCCTTGATTGTACGTCGTTTGAATGGGCCCTCCAGAAGAGGTTCCCTGGACACTAACGTGATAATTCGCAAGGGAGGCCCAGTTAACACCGACATTTTTTGTGTTGTTTTGGGTCGTCTCGAAGAACTTCGACTCGATCAGCACTTGCGACGTGGGCTTGTCGAGATCCGCCAGGATGGTCTTGATGCGGTTTATGCGGGTCGGTCGTTCGGTGATGATAAGTGCGTTGGCCCGGCTATCGACTTGGATCTTGCCCCCTGCCGCGGTCTCGACCATCGGGATAATTGAAGGCTGCAGGTCTGCCGCCTTCGCGTAGTTGAGAATGAATACTTCAGTCGTCACCGGCTCCTGCTGGAGCGATTCCACGCTGACGACTTTGATGATGTTGTTATCCTCAATGAAAGTATAGCCAGCCGGGGTCAATACGACCTGGAAAATCTGGCGCCAAGTGACATCCCTCAGTTTAATGGAGGCTTTGCCCTGAAGGGTATCCGGAATCACCAAATTCAGCTCGAAGAGATCGGCGACGTTGCGCAATATAGTGCGGATGTCCTCGTTGGGGAAATCCACCGAGAGTGTATCCTTGGCGCCCTTTGTTACGATCAACTTTGGGGCCGCGGTTTCTTTAATGGACACATCATCCGGATTAGCCGGCGGATTTTCCGTCGGCGCAGGCTGGGCGTTAACGCGTACAGCAGCCAACACCAAAAGGAAGGCGAGGTAGGTAAATTTTCTCATGGTCGTGTTAGGGATTAATAGGCTGTGTGATTTCTTCTTTGTTTAGACGAAGGGTGAAACTAGAATGGCTAATTGATGCCAGTTCTACCATATACTCGGTGCCTTCAAAGGTAATTGTAAGGTAATCACCGACTTTCAGCTTTTTTTCACGCAAAAGCAGCATTGGGCTGTCACCGACTTGCACAACGCCCGAAGGAACGATATGAGGCGCAACAGCCTCAAGAATCTGGCGATCACTCCCAAGCAGCCGGGACGCCCCGGTGCTTTTTCCATCGCGAGACAAAACAAACGGGTTTTTTAAGTCGGCGGGCAACGGTCCGGATGCCACCGGGCGGGCCAGCGCCATGGCTTGTTCAAGCGATTTATGGCGCTGCGCGGAAGTGACCAGGTCGGATTTGGCCGCAGCGGTCGCCGCAAGAAATGACAACCCCAAAACAGGCAGTATAAAGCGACCGGGCGAATTCATGGCAAGCCGAGTAATTCCAGGTTGAGGTTGAGAGAAATAGTCCCCGTGTTTTTGGGCGCGCTTTCGTCGTCACCGGCAGAGGACAAGACCATGCCAACCACCCGAGAAAAGTGATCGCCATTTTCAACCCGGCGCACAAAATCCAATAATTGCGGATAGGTGCCCTGGACGCCGATGGCGTAGCCAACCCTGACATAGCTGGTCTTCCCGGTGTTTTTGCCCGAAACCACCACGCCTGTTTGACTGAGGTTGGTGAGCTTGGTCTGCGTTTCCGACTCAAGTTTATAGAAGTATTGCAGGTTGATCGCGAGTTGGTCGGCATGCACAAGGCGTGCCTCAATCGACTGGATAACCTGCGTCAGCACCGCGTATTGTTCGTCAAGCCTGTCGGCCTTGTTAAGGCTGTTGGCATTGTCGACGTTCTCTTTGAGATGGTTGCCTTGCGATATCTTATCGTCGAGTTCCGCCAGGGCCTGCACCTGTGCATCTTTTCGAAAATAAATTGCCAGGGCCAGTCCGACGCAAAGCAGGGAGCAAACCAGCGCGACGGGGTGTTTTCTTACAAGATTTGGACGCTTTATTGCAGTCATGGCTTCTCCCCGTCTTTTGACTTCAGAAAAATTTCAAATTCGAGCTGGCCGTCCTTGGAACCGCGGTTGAGGCCGGGCATTGTAATGGCTTCAAACTTCGCGATCAACTGCGGATCTGCACGCAGCTGGTTGATGTAAGTTTGGGCCTGTCCACTGGCTTCATCGGACGTTCCGCGCACGATGCCATGCAGGGAGACACCGCCTTGGTGCACATCGATGGAGTCGAGGGTGATGTTTTTTGGCAACGACTGACCGAGTTCAATGATGAAGTCGGATCGGACAAAATCGGTTTTTACAAAAGCCGCGACTTCCGCGGCTTTTTTTTCTTCGTTTTGGAATTTTTGGTAGAGTTCGACGGCCTGTTCACTGGGTTTCCTGTTGTCATCGATCTGCCGTTGCCAGTCACTAATCTGCACATGAATGTCGTGCAGCTTGTACTCCTGCAATCCGAAATAGAGCAGCAAAACCGAGGTGATGACGATTGCCGCGCAGTTCACGAAAAACGATGTGCGCACCGCCTTTACGTCTGGCAGCTGCTCAAAGTTGCGGAAATTCGGGTGCCATGATGGCACGAGCGACACGGCGACCTTCTCGCTCTTTCTTATTTTAAGCAGGGACATTGTTGTATTGGACGATGAGACCGAGCAGCCCGAGCCAGCGCAAGTCGCGGCCAACGACCGCCGCCTCTTCGGAAATGGTTACCCCGCGAGCCTGCAGCCATGGCTGCAGGTCAAGCTTGAGCCCGGTGACCCCGAGCATGCCGGCAATGGCGCCACCGAGCCACGTCATCTTCGGCGGCATTTGCATGCAAAACACGTGGCCGATCGACTGCCCAGTCTGCACTTCATAGAAACCGATCGACGACTGCAGCTCCTTTACCAGCTTCTTGATCAGCGCGGCGCCCATGCCGGTAAAATCAAAGGTGTTGGAATAAAAAAGTTTCTTCGCCGACTCCTCGTCCTTTAGGCCAAGCTCCTTCTGCACGACCGGGATCATCGCCTCAAACCCCTGGGGAATGGGTCGGGCGGCATCCAGCCCTCCAGCCGTTACAATGAACGAATGCGTCATCTCCGTTCCCAACTCAAGCACAAGCACCGGAACCTTCGACTTTGTGAACGCCAGGTAGTCGGCCAGCAAACCGAGCATCGCCAGGGTGGTCAGTTCAATTCGATCCGGATAAATGTCCAACTCCAGCAGCGCATTCTGCGTGGCAATGACTTCGTCCGACTGCAGGCCGCAGATGACCACCTCTTTTTGTGCCGCCTTGTTAAAATCGTAGTCGATCCCATCGCTGGCATTAAGCATTGCCAGTGAATATTGGTCGGGCTCCACGCGAAACTGTGATGACACCAGCTCGTTCATGTACGCCGGTTCTTTCACACGCTTGAGATCAAGCGTCGCCCGGCGCACCAACCGCTTCGCCGGGCTCACGCCACAAGTGGCATGCACGTAGCCGGCTGCGGTTTTTCTGTGCTGCAGTTCCAGCAACACCGCAGAGAGCGCAGCATTGTCCCCCGGTGGACACTCTCGCACCTCTTCCACGACCAGCGCGCCCGTGGGCGCCGACGTGCGTGCAACCATCGTCGCATGCTCGTTCTGGTCGATAAAAAACCCTTGGGAATTGGCGGAAAAAAACATGAGGTGCTGCTTGGACTTTCCCGGCCCGGGTCGCGCCAAAAAGCACGACCAAGCCGACAAACCCCGCGCATAGGTAACTGAGGGGAAAAAGTTCTTTCAACCTCGCTGTCATGACAAGACTAAATCGCAGCTTGCTTTTGCCAGCAACTTGCCACCGGTCCGCTGATTTGAAAAACCAGCGCTCCTGCGCCTTCACCCGGCAAGCCGCAGGCGGTGCAAATAAAAACCCGCCGCAGGCATGCAAGCGGCGGGTGCAATCTGGCGCATGGTGGTGCGCCACGCCATCGCGGCTATTTCTGCCAGGTGCGCTTCTTGTGGCGGTTCGACTTCAAGCGCTTCCGGCGCTTGTGCTTGTTCATCTTGAGGCGGCGTTTCTTTTTTAGGTTACCCATGGTTTGAGATAAATTGGTAAGTCGCACCGTGCGACCCGCGTGCCACGCTGTAAAGCCAGAATTTACACCCTCTCAATCCGCCGCAGTTTTGTGAGCACGAGTTCGCACGCGACCATCGCCACATCCAGGCCCGCGAGCACCGCGGCCACCCGACGATATAAATTTAATTGTCCCCCATGTCGCGCCACTGCCGCGGCCACGTCGGCGGCGTCCGCCACCCGGTCGGTTTTGAAATCGAACACCGTTGCGCGCACGGCGTGGCCGGCTTGGTCGCGTTCGACCACGACACGATCGAACACGCCCGTCACCCAGGTGCCGTCAATCACCACCTCAAACGCCCGCTCGCGCCATGCCTCGGCCTGGTCTGGTCGCTTCCAGACCGTGGCCAGCTCCGGTGCGCGCAGGCAGGCCAGCGCCTCCTCCCCCGCCCCGCCGCGCATCGCCCATGCTTCGGCAAATTTTTTTGCATCCCCTTCGCCCACCCATGCCACTTCGGCCAGCAGCTTGTGCACCTCTGTGCCGAAATCCGCTGCGTCCGCGCCCTCGAGCGCAAACACCCGCGCCCCGCCCACCAGGCCTGTTTTCTCCGCCGACGGCCGGCGGGCGAGCCGGCGCGGCGCCCGCCCCGCGGTCGCGGCGTTGACCAACGCAATCTCCGGCGACATTTTTTTGGGCTCTGCCGGCACGGCTAGTTTCGCGTGCCAGTCCGCATCACCGCGGCTCCACGCGCCCTCAAGCACGAGCGCGCCCACCCGCACCGGGCCGGCATCCACGCCGAGCGTGTCGGCCAGCACGCGGGAAAAATTTCGCGACTTCGATGGGCCCACCGGCTCGGTGATCACATACATGGCGCGCTTGGCCCGGGTCATCGCCACGTAAAGCAGTGATAGTTTTTCGTAACAGGCCTCGGCTTCGGCCGCGCCCACGTGCGCGGCAAGCACCTCATCGTGCTCCCGGAAAATTTCACTGGGCAGATCAAGCACCCACTCGGTCGAACGGTCAGGCGTCTTTTGCACCGCCAGGCCCTCGCGTCGCTGGTCCAGCTTCCTGCCCTCGAGATCAGGCAACAGCACGAGGTCGAAGCCCAGCCCTTTTGACTTGTGAATCGTCATCACGCGGATGACGGCCGCGCTCTCCGTGTCGCGCACCGTGTAGCGTTCCATGAACTGCACAAACTCCGCGATGTCGCGGCTGCCCGTTTGGTCAAACATCCCCGCCGCGGCCGTAAATTGGCTCGCTCGCTTGCGGCTAAACGCATCCTCCGGCGCCAGCCGCGGCCCCAATTTTCTCAGCCAAGCCTCGATGGTGTGCTCGAAACCCTCCGCATGGACTTGGCCCAGCACGCGCCCGGTCAACGCCTCGGGCCCATCGAGCTTCTCCTCGGTGAGCAACGCACCCAGCGGCGTCATCCGCAAATGCTCCCACGCCAGTGTGTCGCCCGGATGAGCCGCGGCCTGGAGCAGTGCGAGCAGCGCGGCGCCGAGTGGATTGTCGATGCACACGTGCAGATCGGATTCTGCCACCGCGGGCAGGCCGCCCTCGCGCCGCAGGAAATCCGCGAGCTCCGCCGCTGTCTCGTTTTTCTGCACGAGCAAGGCGCACGTGAGATTGCGGGCGAGCGGCCGGATTTCCTGGAGCAGTTTCAGCACCAGCATCCAGCGCGCACCCTTGTCCGCCGCCTGCAGCCAGGCCGCCTGCCCCGTGCGCTCCGGCACGGCCGAGACGTGGTCGAACCACTCGCTCTTCCAAGTTTCGGTGGCCGCGCCGGGAAACAGATTCTTCAACGCCTCGCCCTGGCCAAAGACATCATTGATCATCTCAATCAAGGCCGGGCCCGAGCGCCATGAGGATACGAGATGCTCCTCGGCAATCGCGCCCGGCCGGGCGGCGTTATAGTGGTTGAAAATTTCGCGGAACAGCCGCGGGTCACCCTCCCGCCAGGTGAAGATGGCCTGCTTCATGTCACCCACGCAGAAAAAGCTGCGTGCGCCGGCCGCATCCTGGACGGCCTCGTCGATGAGATTGCGCAGCACGCTCCATTGGCCGAAACTCGTGTCCTGGAATTCATCGAGCAGCCAGTGATCGATTTCCGCATCGAGCCGGTAGTCGATGAACAGCCGGTCCGCGGCCTCCGCCTCGCGCGTCAACGGCCGGGCCCCTCCCCCCGGCGCCAGCAGCCGCTGCACATCGGCAAACGTGAGCTTGCCCGCCCGCCGCACCGCATCGTGATAAAACGCCTCGTAGCCGCGCAACACGTCGAAGATGCCACGGGTGGTCTCGAGCCGGCGCGCCAGCTCGCCGCCCACGACATGCCGCACGAGATCGGCCAGCGCGGCACAGGCCGGCACGTCCAGCCCCTGCTTCTTGCGGTCGAACTCCAGCACCGCTCGCCCGGCCACGAGTTCGTGCCACGCGGCCAGCGCCTTTTGAAGCACATAGGCCAGCTCGCGCGGCGGCGCGGCACCCGGCGTCCACATCTCGAATGACAAGAGAAACGCGACCCAGCGTTCCCGCTGTTTGTCGCCGATTTCCGCCCCATCGAACCATGAACGCAACGCCCGCACCGCAAGTTTCGGGTCAATCTTCGCACCAAGCCACGGATTACCTCCGGGCCAGATGCGCGCGGGATTGCCCCAGAACTCCTGGTCCGGCGCCGCCAGATAAATCTCCTGGTGCTGGTCGAGAAAGGCATCGAGCAGCCTGCCCAGCCGCTTCTCCTCCGCGCCAAACGTCGCTCGCTTGAACGCCTCGATAAATTCCTTCTGCGCCTCATCCAGCTCGCCGGTTTGCGTGAACATCCGCCGCAGCACGCGCTGCCGCTCCAGCCGCGCCGCATGCTCCTGCAGGATTTCAAACTCGCCCGTCAGCCCGAGCTCGAGCGGAAAGGCCCGCGCGATGCGCGCAAAAAAACTGTCGAGTGTGCCGAGTCGCAACCGGTGCATGGCCTCGGTCACCGCGCGCAGCATTTTCAGAAAATCCCCCGTCCCGAGCTGCGGCTGCCCAATTTCTTCCGCGAGCCTGCGCGCGCGGCCGGCGTCGCGCGCCGCGCCCGCAAGCTTGTTCAAAATCTCGTCGAAAAACTCGCCCGCCGCCTTGCGCGTGAAAGTGAGCGCAACGATGCGCTCGGGTTGCGCACCACCCGCCAGCAGCGCCACAAAACGGTTGGTCAGCGCATAGGTTTTCCCCGAACCGGCCGAGGCCAGGATCATCACGTGGCGGGGAACGCTCATGGCTTGGCCTCCTCCCACGCCACGCTCGCCGCCACCCCATGGTGAAACAAGGCTGCGAACTCATCGTAGTCGGCGCGGACCTGCTCATTCGGCGGCCAGAACTTACCCGCGCGAATCGCCGCGCACACGCCTTCCGCACAGCGCAGCGCCGCCGCGTGCAATTCCGGGGTGTAATCGTCCCACAAGGCGAGGCCGGTCCCGCTCGCGGCCTTCGGCAGGTTGAAATATCCGCAGGTCACCGCCCCGGGAAACTCGGCCGCGAGCGCGTGCAGATAGAGCGGCAGTTGCAGGTCGATCCACGCGCGCGGCCGGCCGTCCTGGTCGAAAATCGCCCACGCCGGCGGCGGCGGGTCTTGGGCCGGGACGCGGACGTGGGCGTCGTGCGGCGACGCGGGCGAATCGGACGTCTTGTAGTCGAGCACGCGCACCGCGCCGGTTTCCACATGGCGATCGATGCGGTCGATCTTCCCGTTCACCCGCAGGCCGGCCAGCTCGATGCTGAACTTTTTCTCGACCTCGGTGATCACCCAGCCCGCCGCGCGCTCGCCCGCCTGCACCTCGGCCGCGCGGGCCAGCCGCTGGCGGGCCGATTCAAGCTGGATGATGAGCGGCAGCGACAGGATTTCGCCATAGTCCGCGCGGACTCGGCGGTCCAGCCCGGCCAGCAAAAAATCCCGCAGCACCCCGGCATCGGTGCAATCGCGCAGCGCGGCCTCGCGACCCATCGCCTCGAGCGCCGCATGGCAAAGCGCGCCAAAGTCACCGGCATCCAGTTCGTTCTTCGACGGATCGACCACGGTCAGGCCGAGTCCATGACGCAGATAAAAACGAAACGGGCATTCCAGCCATCGGCGCAGGGCGGTGACCGCCACCTGTGTCGCCACGGAGACCCGGCGCGGGGTGAGCGGCCAGGCCCGCGTCCAGGATGGATTCGCCTGCGCGTGCTCCGGCGCGCGAAACAGAAACGCGATGCGCGCCGGCAACTCGGCATCGGCGCAGCGCAGCAACAGGCGCGAGGGCCGCAAGGGATCACCGGCGGTTGAAGTTTTTCCAAAAAGCAGGTCGATCCGCCCGCTGTGCGCACGGCATGCCGCCAGCGCCTGCAGCACATAGGCATCGCGCGCAAAACGCGCGGCGTTCGTCTTGAGGCCGAGCTCTTCGCGGATCGACTCGGGCAGAAACGGATCGCCCGCGACCGATTCGGGCACAAAGCCGTCGTTGAACCCGGCGACGGCCAGGTGCGGCGCATCCTCAAACAACAGCTCGAGAACGCCCTGCACTTCGAGCGCGCCGGCGGGCTTGTCCTCCGTGCACATGCTTTCGCCGAACAACGGGAGGGCCAGATCCCACCACTCGATTTTCGCCAGGCCGGCAAAGCGTGCGCCGGCCGCCGCACATTCACGCAATAGTTCCATCCAGGCCGTGGCGGAATCCTCGAACCGCGCATCGTTTTCGCGCACCGGGTCGAGCTGGCGCCCGCCAAAAATCATCCTCAGGGCGGTGGACACGCCGTCGGAAAACTCATGGTTCGCCAGCACCGCGTACAGTTCGTCGATCACCGCAAGCGCTGACCCCAACCCGGGACATTTCTTTAACTTCACGGCCTGCGCCTGCGCGGTGGCCAGGTTGGCGGGCAGGTGGCGCGAACGCAGCTCATCGAGGCCTTCCAGCCAGCGAGCGGCGGAAAAATCGTGCCCGTGCCGGGCCTGCAGGAATTTCAGAAAGTCAGGGCAGCGGGCGAGAGCTTCGACCGCATCAAACGATGGCTCCCGCGCGAGCGCCGCCAGTGCCGCCAGCAAGTGATAAAGCCCCTCGCCCCGGCGCGCGCGCCCGGCCGGATTGTAGGCGGCGAGTCCGGCGCGGGCAAGTGCGTTTTCCAAAAGCGGCGTCACCTCGCTGTCGGGCACCCCCACCCCAAGCCGGCCTTCGGGCGCGCCATAACTGCGCGCCACCGCCACAATGCGTTCCGCCTGCGCGGCGGGATCCGCACAAAGGTGCACCCGCTGCTCAAACTCAGGCAGCGCCAACGCACGATGTTCCCATGCCGGCGGGAGCGGACGCCCCCAGCCGTCGAAAGCATCGGCTTCGGCCGGCGGCGCGAAGATGACGATCTCGAGCGGCAGAGTGCGGGCATGAACCGCAAGCACGTCGAGCGCCAGCGGCAGCGGATCGGGCGTGGCCAGGAGAATGATTTTCCCCACGTTCGCCAGCGGCGGCGGATTTTTTGCGGCGGTGATTTTGGCCGCCTGCGCGTCGCGCAGGCCGAGCGCAGCCAGCTTCTCCGCATGGAGCCGCTCAAGTTCGCCGAGTTGCCGCCAGCGAGCGGTTTCGCAAAAATTTTCACCGGCCTTTTCGTCCACGTCGGCCAGCCGCAGCCCGGCCTCGGCGAGCAGGGCCTGCAAACGCGCGAACTCCTGGGCCAGGCAAAGCGCCCAGCTAAAATTGCGCGCGGGCGGATCAACGGGAAACACGTCGCGAAACGCCTCGAGCTCGAGGGAGCGGAAAACCTCCACCCACGCCAGCAGCGATTCGAGCCGTGAGGCCACATCTGGCCCGAGACCTTGTGCAACCAGCAGTTTGGGTTCGAATATCCGTGGTGGGAAGGCCGCCTGACCCCTGGCCGCGGCGTGCCCGGCCAGCGCCTCGCGCAACCGCCGGCCCGACTGCTGCGTCGGCACAATGACGAGCAGGGCGGAAAGATCGAGCGGGCCGTCTCCTTCCCAGCCGCCGGCCAGAAAGGCCACCGCCTGGGGCAACAACGGCCGATCCCAGGAAATAAAATGGCGGCGGGCGGTGAGAGGTGACGGAACCACGGTAAGGGATTACATTCCCAAGATGGATGAACACCGAGGCGGGCCCGAGCTCAAATCAATCTGATTTTTGCAGGCAAAAAACCTCTACAGCATTTTAACCACTCATGCACACTAAAGGGCTCTAATACTTCCAAGCGGTCAGCCGGACCTTTCGCCACAAAAGGGCACATAGATCTCAAAGAAAAGTTGTTCTCTGTGTTCTTTGTGATCCTTCGTGGCTACACATGAAATGCGACAAACAAAAAGCCTCCGCAGCGCGAAGCGACGGAGGCAAGGGTTGAAGCGATGGAGAAAAATGCAGCGCTCAGGACTTGGCCAGCGCGTATTTGGCGACGTGGCTCTTGGCGTGGTTCGCGGCGTTGCGGTGCACGACGCCGGACTTTACGGCCCGGTCCATCGCGGAGGCGTAGGCGATGCCCACGGTCCTGGCGGCAGCGGCGTCACCCGCCTTGACCGCCACGTCAAATTTTTTGTGCAGCGTCTTGAGACGGGTTTTGATGGTACGGTTGCGCGCCGCGAAGCGCAGGGCTTTGCGGGCGGCTTTGATTGCAGATTTGGTGTTGGCCATGGCGGAGATACGTTCTGAGCCGGTCAAAGACTCAAACGCACGGCAGCGAGTCAAGCGTGTTTTCCGGAGGTCGAAGAAAAAATGCCTGTTATTCAAGCAACAGCAGTCTGCTGCCATGTTGGCGCCGTACGGCAGGAACGCCTTGCGTTGCCCAATCGCTGGCTGGAAACGAGCGGGTTGTCCTCGCGGGAATTTGTCGACGACCACGGGCAGTGGAGCGAGAGGGGCGCTTCGTGGAAACACCCGGCCCCGCATGGTCGCATGCGAACATCGAAACCGACTGGCCAAGCTTCAACGCCCTGCCCCACGGCCAGACTGCACAGGTGACCATTGCGCTGCAGCCCCCCTTAGCCGCCGTGGTGTCGAGCTTTCCATCACCGACCGACGGACGAGGCTTCGATCCATTGGCAGCCGGCATGGCGGAATCGGCCTGCAAAGTGCCGCGACGCGAGCTCGACGCCAAACTCTCCATCGAGTCGCAGCTAAAAAAGGCACTCGCGTGAAACTCGCTTTTCCCGTACCCTCACCCGGATGATGAACCCCACGCGCGCACGCACGCCCATCCGCATCCTGCTAGTGGACGACAGCGAGCTCATGCGGCGCGGCATCAAGACCGTGTTCGCAGCACACCATCAACCGCCGCTGCGCGTTGTCGGCGAGGCCGGCACTGCTGCGGCTGCCGTGGCCGAGGCCATGCGCCTGAAGCCCGACATCGTGCTGCTCGATATCCGCCTGCCCGACGGCTCCGGATTCGACGTCTGCCGTGAGATTTTGCGCCGCCAGCCCGACACGCGTGTTGTCGTGCTCACTTCGGTTTCCACGGATAATGTTATCTACGAAGCCATCACATCGGGCGCACAGGGATATTTGCTAAAAGATATCGTCCCCACTGGCCTTGTCCAGGCGCTGATCGACGTCGCGGGCGGCAAATCGATTCTCGACCCCGACACCACCGCACGGGTCATGCGTTTGGTGCGCACCCAGTCGGCCGGCGCGACGAACGAGGATCTCGCCGCGCTCTCCCCACAGGAACGCCGGGTGCTCGCGCTCGTGGCCGAGGGCAAGACCAACAAGGAAGTCGGCAAACTGCTCGGCCTTAGCGACAACACGGTAAAGAATTACCTCGGCCGGGTGTTCGAAAAACTTCACATTACGCGGCGTTCCCAAGCTGCGGCGGTCTATGTGCAAAACACCCCGCCCAAACCATAGAGGCATGCCAGGTATTTATGGTGCGACAGATTCGGCGCGGCCAAATGGCGCGAGATCATCACTGACACCGAGCACGGTTCCTATAGTTGCCTACAAGGGTCTTGCCTCCTGGCACAATTTGTGTAAAAAAAGTGTTTACGTATTCATGGGGTGATAAAACACGCACGCTAGGAATTCTCCTTAGTCCCCCTTCAGGTCTAATGAACTAGAGCTGAAAAATGGGCCGGTTAGCCTCTACGCACATTTATTAATTTAGTGTAATATCTTGTGCATGCAAGCTACCGCGCAGGCCCAATCAGCTTCCGATCGTCTCGATATTCGCCGTCCTGTCCGCGCGTTCACCCTCCTTGAAGTGATGATCGCCACGATGGTATTATCCCTATCCTTCACTTCGTCGCTGGAAGTTCTGGGTGGCGGATTACGGGCGGTTGACACGGCCCGTTACGCCACGCTCGCCGGCCAGATTCTGCAAAGCCAGATGGAGAAGCTTCGCCTGCTGAGTTCGACCCAGCTTCAACCTCTTGTCACCGGCACCACTGCTTCTTTCCAGCCCGACCTTGTTCAAACGGTTCCTGGTACGTCGAGCCAAGTGAACCGGTTCACCTGCACGCAAACCCTCTCTTATGATGGGAGCTACGCTAATAATACCATGATCGACATCACGCTGACGGCCACCTGGACGGGCATCGACGGCATTCAGCACTCCCGCACCGACTATTCCCAATATGCACAAAATGGCATATCTGATTTCTTCTACTCGCACTGACCGCGCCAGCCGCATCGGCACGCGCGCTTTCACGCTCGTCGAAGTCATGGTCGCCGCCAGCCTCGGCGCCTTCATCTCCAGTGGAGTGGTGTCGACCTTTCTTATGATCGGTCGAACCAGCACAAATCTGGCCAACTATTGCGATCTCGATTCCAATGCCCGCGGGGCGCTCGAAACCTTTGGCCGCGAAGTGCGCAACGCCGGCAGCGTCACCGCGTTCAGTGGCACCAGCGTCACCCTTGGCATCCCGGACACGACATCGAGCACCAACACGCTTTATTCCGTCACCTATTCCCTCGCGACCGACCCCGAATTTCCCGGCCAGCAGGCGCTTAAGCGCACCGGCCCGCCGCTGGACAACCCGGCCGGCACCATTGGGGACACCTATCCCATTCACTATGTCCAGCAGTCAAACACCATTTTCAAATACTTCAGCTTACAGGCAGGTTATATCAGTGGCCCAGGTTATGGCCCGGGCAATACCGCGCCCAACAATGAGATCGATCCGGCCACCCAGAACATTGCAGGGATAAAACAAATCGAACTCACCCTTACGTCCCAACGGTCCAGCAGCACGGTGGTCTCCGCCACCAACACGGTGCTCTCCGCCTGCTTCACTCTCCGCAACAAATAATCAGGCGAGGAATTCCCCATGCAACGCTTCAAATCCAAACGCGGCTCGATCCTGCTCGTGACCATGATCTTCGCCGGCGCCATCGCCATCTTCCTCGGCACTTACCTTACCATTTCCGTCACTGCGCTCCAAATGTCCAACCGTTCCGTTTATGCCAACACGGCCAGCAATCTCGTGGATACAGGCCTTGATGAAGTGATGTGGGTTTTAAACCACGATGCCCAAAACTGGACGGGCGCCGGCTTTGCCAGCGCCACCGTCAACGGTGTCACCGGGTACCGGAAAACCTTCGATTACAGCAGCCATCTTTCCAATGGCCTTGCAGGCAAGGTCAATGTTTGGGTCAACCCCAACGTCTCCGTCCCGGTCAACGGCGTCCCCACGACGGGGATCCAGACCGTCGCCGAAGCCGTCCTTACTCTTCCAGCCACCAGCATCAACACCACCCAGGCCCCCATCATCAAGGAGGCTGAAGCCTATATGGTTCCAAGCTCTGTATTTCCGGGCAGCATAATTGCAAAAAAATCTGTCAATATGAATGGCCTTATCGACAGTTATAATTCCAACAATGGCCCGTACGACCCGGCCACGGCCCGCGCCAACGCAGAAGTCGGCAGCCCCGACGTGTTGATTAATTCCGTCAACGTCGGCCAGGCCAAAATCGCCGGTGGTGTCTTGGTCGGCGGCAGCTCAAACAGTGGCGATCTCACCCTTGGCACCAAAGGCTCAGTCGGTGACGCGAATTGGGTCGCTAACCAGACGGGCGTGGAGACCGGACACGCCACCTACAACTTCACCACCAGTTTTCCCGACGTGACCACTCCCTCGCCCACCACCGTCAACACGATTTCGTCCGGCATCAATGGTGGCTCGACCACACTTCCACGGGCTGGCGACAGCGCGGTGACGGTTTCCGGAGTCACCACTTATTTTTACAACATCAACAGCATCAGCCTCAACGGCAATGGGGACACCGTCAACATCGGCGCATCAAGCAGCTCAAAGGTAAACGTCGTCATCATCCTCACGAATCCCATGACCGATATCAGCATCGGGGGCAAAGGCAGCCTCAACATCGCATCGGGCTCGAATTTGACGATGTATGCGCCAGGCTCCGTCTCGATCGGCGGCAATGGCGTGCTGAACGGCGGATCCTCTGACTCCACTGTCAATCCGCCCACCTCCTTCCAGGTTTATGGCACCCAGACTGCGGCGCAGACTGCTGCTAGCGGCAGCGACCAGAACATCAGCATCTCCGGCAATGGCGTCCTGAGCGGCGCCATTTATGCGCCCAACGCCAGCATCTCTTTGAACGGCGGTGGCAGCGCGGGAGAAGTGTTGGGCGCCATGGTCGGAGATCTCGTCACGATAAATGGCAGTCATTACCCATTCCACTACGATGAGGCCCTGGCCAATTTGCCAAACCCTAACGGCCTGTGGACGGCAACCAAATACCGCGAGCTGTTCAATGCCAGCGACCGCGCCGTGTACGCCGCGTATTTCCCTTCCCAGTAACGAGTTGATTTGGCAAAATGGTCAGGCCTCTCGCCTGCGGCGATCAAGCACTGTCCGCCTCCAACAGATCTCGCCGCGCTGCGGCAGGATTAAAACTTAGTTTTGGGGCCGGTAAGCCGGATTTTGTCCCGCGCCTTGCGGCGCGGTGGACGTCATTTCTCTCAAGTCCTTGCGGACTTGTCCTGCGCAGCTTGAGCGCCGAGGCGATCAAGCGAAGCAGGATGCGGCATACCCGCGGCTATCGGGCGGGCCACCCAGCCGCCTATTTTGCCTTGCACCGGACGGGGTTTTTCGTGCCGCCGACGTTGCCGTCGACGCGGTGGGCTCTTACCCCACCTTTTCACCCTTGCCTGAGCGAGCCGCCTTGCGGCGAGTCGAACCGGCGGTTTATTTTCTGTGACACTGTCCGTCGCCGCGCTTTGAGACGCGGCGCCCGCACTTGCCTTTCGGCTCGTGCGGCGTCCTGCCCTGGGGTGTCCGGACTTTCCTCTCCGAAACCTTATCGGGCGCGGCGTTCAACCGCGCCTTGGGATGTAAAGAACTCGGAGCGACGACCTGGCCCCAAAACTAAGAGGAGAGATCCTACGGGTTGCCGGCCAAAATGCAAGATTGGCGGTTTTAGCCACAAGTGCACATGAAACACGAAAGAAACCCCAGTAGTTTTTTAACCGCGGATGAACGCGAATAGACGCGAATGGCTGATGAAAAACTGTGTTGCTAGCGCAGCACACGGCCCGGCCGTGTTGGCCGTCGGGTTGCAACAGGAAAGCGCTTCCTGATCGCAACGCCGGCCTGCAGAGTTTTTCAGCAGCCTGCAAGAGCCGACCCTACTGGTCGCGGCGTAAAGCCGCGCCTACAATTTTCGATCCGCGGCCTATCCGCGCCATCCGCGGCAAAAAAGGATCGGGATCTGACGGTCTTTATCAGTGGCCATAAGTGCTCATCAGTGGTTAAGAATGCATTATCCAGAAGCCGGCCTTTGCGTTCCTTGGCGACCTTCGTGTGAAATATCAGAGCTCGTTCGCGGCTCAATTGCGTTGCCCCGGCCAGGGCATTATCGCTTTCTATGGAGCGCGTGCCCATGCCAGACTCAAACCACAATCCAGTCGCCTCCGCGCCGCGCTCCGAAGCCACCTCATGGATCCTGGCCCGGTTGACGAGCACACCCCGCCACAGTCGCGCCCAATCTGTGCTGATCGTGGTCGGCCTGGTTGTGCTGATTGGCTCTGTGGACTACCTCGTTGGCGTCCGGGTTTCGCTGCAGTTTTTTTATCTTATTCCCGTCGTAATCAGTGTGGCGTGGCTGGGCTGGAGGGCGGGATGCGCGATTGCCGTGTGTGCGCTGACGGCACGCGTGGCAAGCGATCTGGCCGGCGGGTTTTTGGTTTACCACCATCTTCCTATCCACGATTATGCTTGGAACCGGCTGATCGACCTATCGGTATCATGCAGCCTGGTTTGGGTAATCCATGCGCTCGTCTCCCTGCACCGAGAACAAGAATTGCGCGTGCGCCAGCGCACCGCCGCGCTTGAGCAGGCCATTGCCACGCGCGATCAGTTGCAGAACCAGCTCTTCGAAATCAGCCGCCGCGAACGGAGCGCCATCGGCCACGACCTGCATGACGGGCTCGGGCAGCATCTCACCGCCACCGCCATCGCCGCCAACCTGCTCGCCCGGCAACTGGCGACGCGGGACGACCCCGCGGCCAAGGCCGCGCGCAACATCGAAGAACTCATCCAGGAAGGCATCGGCAAGACGCGCCAGATTGCGCGCGGCCTGCTGCTTGCAGCCATCGAACCGGAAGAACTTGTCCCCGAACTCGAAGAGTTGGCCACCAAGATCGACGAAGAACAACACGTGGCCTGCCGATTCACGAAGCAAGGTGATGGCTGCAGCCCCGACGCGGCCACCGCCTCGCATCTGTTCTATATCGCCCAAGAGGCAGCCCATAACGCCGTACGCCATGCCCGGCCCACCCGTCTGGATATCAGCCTGGCCGAAGGAGAAAATGCGCTCGTACTCACTGTCACTGACAACGGCACCGGCCTGCCGCCCCTCGATTCGCAGCAGCCTGGGATGGGACTGCGCATCATGGTGCACCGCGCCGAACTCATCGGGGGCGAACTCTCCATCAGCCACGCGCCGGGCGGCGGCACCCGCGTGCGTTGCCGCGTACCTTTGTCGAGTCAACTGCCCTCCCCCGTTTTGCCGTGACCCCATCGCAAACACGCATCTTCCTCGTCGATGACCACCCGCTTGTGCGCGAATGGCTGGCCACCCTGCTACGCCAGCAACCCGATTTCGAGGTTTGCGGCCAGGCCGAGGATGCCCGTCATGCATTCGCCACCATGCTGGCCGATCCGCCCAACGTGGCCATTGTTGACCTTTCGCTTAAAACCTCTTCCGGGCTCGATCTCATCAAGGAACTTTCCGATCGCCTGCCTGAGACCCAGGTGATCGTGCTTTCGATGCATGAGGAAATTTTTTATGCCGAGCGCGCCATGCGGGCTGGCGCCCGTGGCTATGTGACAAAACGCGAGTCCACGCATCGCATCGTCGAAGCCGTCCACGAAGTGCAGGCCGGCCGTCTCTATGCCAACGCAGACCTGCTGGCCAAGCTGGCCGAACGCATTGTCGGGCGCAATCAAACCACCCAGGCTGGCTCCGTGGAAACGTTGAGCGACCGCGAACTGGAAGTTTTTCGCCGGCTCGGCGAAGGCCAGTCCAACCGCCTCATCGCGGAAGAACTCCACCTCAGCATCAAGACCGTCCAAGCCTACAGCGTCCGCATCAAGGACAAGCTCGGCCTCGCCAACGCCGCCGAACTCGTCCGAGAAGCCATCCGATGGACCGACCAGAAAAATCGCCATGGATTGGCGTAAACGCCCGCGTGTAGGGCCGCGCCCTACACGCGATATCGTCATTGGCTGACAGACGCATCGTGTTATCTCGTATAGTCTCCCTTGGTGCATTTATCCCCTGCCCCTATCCAGGCGAACGCGGACGATTCCCTGGCCGTTGCCTGCTCACAGGAAAATCAAATCCGCCGCGTTCGTTTTTCCTTTTGGGCTGCCTCCGCGCAGCTTCATCGCACCCATGCGCCAAACGGGCTTCGCCATCGTCTCAAATTTTTTGTGCGCGCCTGGCGGCAACCGCGGCTGACCAGCGCGTGGCTGGCCCGACTGGCACAAGCGGATCTCGCTCCACTCTGGATGGCTCGCCCACGGCTCGCCACCAAGTTGCAACGCCCCTATGTGCATTGCGAATGGCGCGTGCTCGAGCGCTTCGGCGCGCTGATGGGACATTACGATATTTTATCCCGGATATTTTCCGCGAACGTACGGCAGGCGATCTATTGCGACAAGGGCATCAAAATCATCCGCCTGGCCAATCCAACCTCGGGCCGCCAGCTCGATTTGCGGCTGTTTTACCACGATCAATTTGAAAAAGAGGGCGAACTCACGCTCGCCATCTGTGATGTTGCCACGGAGCTGACGCTGGCCGGGATCACCTTCTGCCTCGCGCAACCGGCACATCATCGCACCATTATCATCGGGGGCCTGCAGGCCAGTCCCGATCCGCACACCCATGCCCTCATCCATGATGTGACCAAGGAGATGCACGGCCTGCGACCCAAGGCGCTGGCCTTATGGTGCCTCCAGCAACTCGCCGCCTGCTGGCAGGCCGGTCGAATCGAAGCGGTTGGCGACGCCCAGCATATCTATCGCCACTGGAGCAAACGCCGCGAATTCGCCGCCAGCTATGATGAATTTTGGAGCGAAAGTGATGGCCGGCGCCTGCCTGGCGGTGGCTGGGAGCTGCCCTTGCAGTTAAAACAACGCTCCCGGGCGGAGCTAAAACCCAGCCGTCGGAAAGCCCATGAGCGCCGTTACGCCATGCTGGCCGCGTTGCAACCAAAACTGATCATGACGGTGGCCGCACTTGCCGCCAGAACCGTCACGTCGGAGGAAGAAGTGGAGTTCGTTTACCCAGGCCATGAAACGGATTCCAGCCAGACGCCTGCTCCCTCCACCAGTAATCCTTCGCCCCGCCTCAGCGCCAAGAATCATTCTTATTAACAGCGTACGGACCTCGTCCGATACGCTGTTAATCCCAGTAAACCATGCGCCGGCAGCTTTCGCAGTTTGTGATCTCATCGCCTTTGCGCGCGGCGGATTCGACCTGGCCGGAAACTTTCATGTGGCAACCGCTGCACTTGCCGTCGCGGATGGGCACGCAAACCGGCCGCGCCACGCCCTCGCGCACGAGCCGCTCGTAAACGCGCACCAGCGGCGCGTCCACCGGGACACGCGCGGTATCGACCTCGGCCTGAGCGGCCTGCAGTTCGATGCGCAGGTTGCCTTCGCGCTCGCGCAGCATGCGGATGCGCCCTTCGTGTCCGGCGATGGCTTGCTTCCGCTCGGCCTCGCCGGTCGCGAATTTTTTCTTCGCCTCGTCGATGGCAAACATGACCTTGAGTTCATCCTCCTCCAATCCGCCGATGGCGGCCTGCGTGGTGTCGATCTCGGTGCCAAGCGCGCGGTATTCGTCGTTCTTGCGCACCTCAAGCTGCTGGCCGCGGTATTTGGCGACTTTCTGCTCGGCCGAGGCGATCTCGGTTTCGAGCAGTTTCTTTTTCGTCTCAAATTCCCTGAGTTCGTTGCGCGCCGCCTCGATGGCGGCCTTTTCCGCAGCGATTTTTTGCTCGGCGAGCGCAACCTCGCGCGGCACGGACGCGATCTGCGCCGCCAGCCCCGCGTGCCGCGTGTCACGATCTTGCAGAACCAGGAGTTTTTCGAGGGCAGGTGAAGGCATGGGTGGCAACGTTGAACCGTGAACAGTGAACCGTAAACCGTGAACTAAATATAGTACATCCCCTCGTCGGCCTTGGCGACGAACTTATCGAGGGTGTAACCCTTGCACTTGGACTCGAAGGAGGTGCGGATGTCGCGCCAGATTTGCTGCACGCGCCGGCCGGACTGGCCGCGGACGTCGCCACTGAGCTCAAGCAGGTCACCTTCGATAAGTTTCACGATGTCGTAGAGCGTGATGTCCTCCGGCGGGCGGGCGAGGATATAACCGCCCTGTTTGCCGCGGCGGCTGGCAATGATCCCGCCGTTGCGCAGCTCGCTGAGGATCTGCACGAGGTAGTTGGCGGGGACGGACTCGACCTTGGCCAGCTCGTCAATGTGGGCCAGCTCGCCGCGTGCATGGCTGCGGGCCATCTGCGCAAGCACACGACAGGCATAGTCGACTTTCACGGAAAGTTTCACGGATGGCCAAATTAGGAGCTGCTTGGGAAATAAAACGCAATGCCGTTTGCGTCCGGAGAAGCTGGCCGCAAGGCGCGGCAGAGGGCGGGTATCCTCGGAGAGGCTATCCCCCTCTGCCGGAACGCCGCGGCAGCTCCTCCCGGCGCAAACCCTCCGGGCTAAGGCTGCAAGAGGTGCGGAGCGGCGTTCTCGTCGAGGGCCAAGGCCCTCCGGGCATTGGCACCTCGACTCCGCCTTGCTCGGCACCTTTGCAGCCGATAGCGGCACGCGCTTTATTTCCCAAACAGCTCCCAGGGGGCGGCGCATGCCCTCGGCAAATGAAAACGCCGCCCGTGAACGGGTTATCCCAGACTTTTTTGAACCGCGAATTGACGCGAATAAACGCGAATGGGGAAACAAGCACCAAGTCCATCTTTTTGTCTCAACCACTGCAGGGTGATTTTTTACCACGGATTACACTGATAGGCACGGATAACGACCACAATCTGTGACAATCCGTGTCATCCGTGGTTAAGTTTTATTCGCGTGAATTCGCGTTCATTCGCGCTTCAAATACCGGAATTTAAACCAAGATTTCTGTTGTCCGCGCGGATGTTTTGCGAAATATTTTCCCTTTAAGCCACACCCTGTTCCTTTCCTTCATGCCCGACCAAGACGACGCGAGAAAATCTGCCAAATCCCAAGCTGGTGCCGAGACGTACGACGCCTCCAAAATCCAGAAACTCGAGGGCCTCGAAGGCGTGCGCAAGCGCCCCGACATGTACATCGGAGACACCGGCGAGCGCGGTTTGCACCACTGCGTGTTCGAGCTCATGGACAACTCCATTGACGAGGCGCTCGCGGGCTTCGCCAACACGGTCAAGGTCAGCATCCACCTCGATGGCTCGTGCTCGGTCGAGGACGACGGCCGCGGCATCCCGGTGGACATGCACCCGGTCTATAAGATGCCCGCGCTCGAGCTCGTGCTGACGAATCTCCACGCCGGCGGCAAGTTCGGCAAAGGCGCCTACCAGGTCTCCGGCGGCCTGCACGGCGTCGGCGCAAAATGCGTGAACGCGCTCTCCGAATGGTTCGAGGCCGAGGTGCGGCGCGGCGGCAAGGTTTACCAGATGCGTTTCGAGCAGGGCAAAACCACCCAGAAACTCAGCGTCATCGGCGACACGAAGAAGAACGGCACCAAAGTCACCTTCAAGCCCGACGCGACGATCTTTGTCACCACGCGCGAATTCCAATACGAGATCCTGGCCAAGCGCCTGCGCGAACTCGCGTTCCTCAATCCCGGAATCGAAATCCTCCTCTCCGACGAGCGCTCGCAGAAATCGGACAAGTTCTACTTCAAGGACGGCATCACGGAATTCGTGAAGTTCCTGAACAAGAACAAGGCCGTCCTGCACGACAAGCCCATCACCTTCAGCGACAGCGTGCCCAACGAGGATCCGGCCAAGGCCGCCACCGTCGTGGACGTCTCGCTGCAATACAACGACTCCTACAACGACCAGGTCTTCGCCTACGCCAACTCCATCTACAACCTCGAGGGCGGCACGCACCTCAGCGGCTTCCGCACCGCCCTCACCCGCGTCATCAACAATTTCGCCAAGTCCAACAACCTCATCAAGGACAAGGACCCGTCGATCACCGGCGACGACGTGCGCGAAGGCCTCACCGCCGTCATCAGCGTGAAGGTTTCCGAACCGCGCTTCGAGGGCCAGACCAAGACCAAGCTCTCCAACTCCGAGGTGGACGGCATCGTGCAGAAGATCGTCGGCGAGAAACTGAAATATTTCCTCGAGAAGGAAACCGCCATCGCCAAGCGCATCATCGAGAAGACCCTGCTCTCCGCCCGCGCCCGCGAGGCCGCCCGCAAGGCCCGCGAGACCATCCGCAAGGGCGCGCTCTCCGGCGGCGGCCTCCCCGGCAAGCTCGCCGACTGCTCCGAGCGCGACCCGGCGCTGACCGAACTCTACATCGTCGAGGGCGACTCCGCCGGCGGCTCCGCCAAGCAGGGCCGCGACCGCCGCTACCAGGCCATCCTCCCGCTGCGCGGCAAGCTCATCAACTCCGAGAAGGCCCAGATCGACAAGGTGCTCAACAACGAGGAAATCCGCACCCTCATCACCGCCATCGGCACCGGCATCGGCGACGGCGAGGAGGAATCGGCCTTCAACGTCGGGCGCGCCCGCTACCACAAGGTCATCATCATGACCGACGCCGACGTGGACGGCTCGCACATCCGCACGCTCCTGCTCACCTTCCTCTATCGCAAGATGCGCGGCCTTTTCGACCAGGGCTTCATCTACATCGCCCAGCCGCCGCTCTATAAAATCAAGCGCAAGAAGCGCGAGCAGTACATCGACAACGACGAGCAGCTCAACCGCATCCTCCTCGAGCTCGGCAGCGAGGACGTCGTCCTTGAGCGCGTGCGGGACAAGCACATCTTCGCGCCCGCGCAAATCGACAAGATCGTCGAAAACCTCGCCGCCCTCGAGAAACTCGGCGCCGGCGTCACCCGTTACGGCGCCGCGCTCGCCGAATATCTCGACCGGCACGACAAGGATTCGCACGAGCTCCCGCGCTACGTCGCACGCATCCGCGAAGGCAACAAGGAGTCACACGAATTCCTCGCCAACGAATCCGCCCGCACCAAGTTCAACCAGTCACACGGCCTCGACGCCGACCTTTTCGAGCAGCCCGACAACACGAAGACCGAGGCCAAGCCCGACGCGCCCGCCAAGCGGATCACCATCCACGAGATTTTCGAGAGCACCGAGATGGCCAAGCTGCTCAAGGCCCTGGCCAAGATCGGCCTCGACGTCGCGCAGTATTCTCCGACCGAAAAAGCGCGCTACAACGTCACGGAAAATCTCGGCCAGAAAACCGAGACCAAGACCGAGCTCTTCGCCCCGCTCGACATCGTCGCGCACATCCGCGCCAACGGCCGCAAGGGCCTCAGCATCCAGCGCTACAAGGGCCTCGGCGAAATGAACCCGAAGCAACTCTTCGAGACCACCATGGACCCGGAAAAACGCCGCCTCCTCAAAGTCTCCGTCAACGACGCCGCCAAGGCCGATGCGCTCTTCACGCTGCTGATGGGCGACGAAGTGCCGCCGCGCCGCCAGTTCATCGAAGACAACGCGCTCAACGTGCAATTCCTCGACGTCTGATTTCCCAAGAATTTAAGGCTTCGGAGTCAGGACGGCAGAAACCATCCGACGACTCCCGAATCCTGGCTCCTGACTCCTGAATCCTGACTCCTTTCCGAATGTACACCGGTTCTGAAAAACTTTCCTCGGCCAACATCACCGACATCATGCAGACGGCCTACATCGACTATTCGATGTCGGTCATCATCTCGCGCGCCCTGCCCGACGCCCGCGACGGCCTCAAGCCCGTGCAGCGCCGCATCCTTTATGCGATGCTTCGCGAGGGCCTGCTCCACAACCGCTCGTTCGACAAGTGCGCCGGCGTCGTCGGCGAGGTGCTGAAAAACTACCACCCGCACGGCGATTCCTCTGTTTACGACACGCTCGTGCGCCTCGCGCAGACGTGGGTCATGCGCTACCCGCTGATCGACCCGCAGGGCAACTTCGGCTCGGTCGACGGCGACCCCCCCGCCGCCTACCGTTACACCGAGTGCCGCCTCAACGAAATCGCCGAGGACCTGTTGCGCGACATCGACGAGGACACCGTCGATTTTGTACCCAACTACAAGGAATCGACGACCGAGCCGACGGTCTTGCCGGCTGCGCTGCCGAACCTGCTGATCAATGGCTCGACGGGCATCGCCGTCGGCATGACGACCAACATCCCGCCGCACAACCTGACCGAGATCATCGACGCCACCTGCGCCATCATCGACAAGCCCAGCCTTTCCGTCGATGAGATCGTGAAGATCGTGAAGGGCCCCGATTTCCCAACCGGCGGCGTCATCGCCGGCCGTGAAGGCATCGACAGCTACCTCCGCACCGGCCGCGGCATCGTGCGGACCCGCGGCAAGGCCCACACCGAGGAAATCAAGGGTGGCATGGAGCAGATCGTCATCACGGAGATTCCGTACAACGTAAACCGCTCCACCCTCGTCACGCGCATCGCCGAGCTCGTCGGTGAAAAGCAGATCGACGGCATCCGCGACCTGCGTGACGAATCCGACGAAAACACCCGCATCGTCATCGAGCTCAAGCGCGGCGAGCAGTCCAAGGTTGTCATCAACCAGCTTTTCAAGAAGACCGCCCTCGAGTCCTCCTTCGGCGTCATCCTGCTCGCGCTCGACAAGAAGCGCCCGAAGCAGATGAACATCAAGGAACTGATCGAGTGCTACATCGAGCACCGCCGCGAGGTCATCACCCGCCGCACCCGCCACCGCCTGAAAGAGGCCGAGGACCGCGCGCACATTCTCGAAGGCTACAAGATCGCCCTGGACAACCTCGACGACTTCGTCCGCATCATCCGCAGCGCCGCCAACCGCGAGGAGGCGAAGGTGAAGCTGATGGCCAAGTATCCCCTCTCCGACCGCCAGACCACCGCCATCCTTGAGCTCCGCCTGTACCAACTGACCGGCCTCGAGCGGAACAAGATCGAGGCGGAATACCTCGAGCTGATCAAACTCATCGAGGAGCTGCGCAGCATCCTCGAGAGCGAGAAAAAACTCCTTTCCATCATCAAGAAAGAGCTGCTCGCACTCCGGGAAAAATACAACCAGCCGCGCCGCACCGAGATCACCGCGGCCGCCGAGGAATTCCGGATGGAGGACGTGATTGCCAACGAAGGCTGCGTCATCACCGTCTCGCACCAGGGATTCATCAAGCGCACGCCCGTCGCCGCCTACCGTTCGCAGAAGCGCGGCGGCAAGGGCATCATCGGCACCGAGACCTACGAGGAGGATTTCGTCGAGCACCTCTTCACCGCGTCCACGCACGACTACATCATGTTTTTCATGAACAACGGCCGCGTTTACGTGGAGAAAGTCTATGAGACCCCCGAGGGCACCCGCGCGTCGAAGGGCAAATCCGTCTCCTCGTTCCTCCAGTTGCAGAAGGATGAAAAAATCGCCGCCATGCTTTGCGTGAAGGAGTTTTCCGAAAACCTGCACCTCGTCATGTGCACGAAGAACGGCGTCGCCAAGAAAACCAATCTCGCCGAATACGCCAACCCGCGCCGCGGCGGCATCATCAGCATCAAGCTCGAGGAGGGCGACGCGCTCATCGGCTCCGTCCTGACCAACGGCGAGAACGAGATCGTGCTCATCACTTACAAAGGCATGTCGATCCGTTTCAAGGAATCCGACCTGCGCGACCAGGGCCGCGCCACCGTCGGCGTCACCGGCATGCGGTTCGGCGAGAAAGATGATTGCATCAAAAATATCGCCGTGGTCGATCCGAGCTGCACGCTGCTCGTCGCCAGCGAGGAAGGCATCGGCAAGCGCACGCCTTTCGACGACTACCGACTGCAGTCGCGCGGCGGCTCCGGCGTCATCGCCATCAAGTCCGAGGCCGTGGCCGGCGCGCTCAGCGTGCACGACAACGATGAAATCATGCTTCTCACGGCCAAAGGCCAGAGCGTGCGCTGCCCGGTGAAAGACATCCGCCAAAGCGGCCGCAACACCCAGGGCGTGAAGCTGCTCAGCCTCTCCGAGGGCGACAAGCTCCTCAGCATCGCCCGCATCGTCGAGACCGAGGAAGAAGGCGGCGACGCTCCCGCCAGCTGAGCGAAAAAATCACCGAAGCAAAACCGCCCCGGCCCCGTGCCGCGGCGGTTTTTTTCTTGGTGCGCCCTGCGGGGCGCGCCAACAAAAGTGGCGGGCCTTTGCAGGCCCGCCACTTGTTTTGCTTGGTCGGAATTAACATCCCGACAGTCGCTTGGTTAAAATACCATCCACGATTCCATCAATCGGTGAGACACTATTATTTGTGATGGTGATGGTGTTTTTTGTGGTGCTTCTTGTGCGTGCCACCTCCTGGCGGCGGCGGGGGTGGCGGCGGCGGCGGGGGTGGTGGTGGTGGTGGCGGGTTTCCAGGCGGCGGTGGGGGCGGCGGCGGCGGGGGTGGCGGCGGCGGCGGGGGTGAGCCGCCACCGGTCACGTTGCCACCCTTCCAATTTGACATGTTGGTCCAATCGACCGTGGCCGGGCCATTGCCGGAATTCGACACGTAGGTGCCATTCTTGTCGTAATGGCCGGAGGGAGCATCGATGAGGATCGTCGAACCGGTGTGCGAACCATTGATATAGATATCCTCACTGTGTGAGCTGGCCGTATAAATCGCGGCAAAATCGAACGGCACGCCAATCGGAACGTTGCCCACGACTTTTCGTGTGTCGTGCAGGGAGATCAGGTTCGTGGTCGCGGCACCACCGGCATCCATATCAATGATGACGTCGCCGCTCGGCGAACCCCACAACTGGTAGATACAGGTGGAGGAGGAGCCGGCGGGCCATGCCACGATCTTGGCTGTTCCGGTCCACTGCCATGTGGTGGTCAGGTCGGCACCAGACCAGCGATTTTCCGCGCGGCCGTGGCCGGAAGGACTGTGGAATTCGGCGCCTCCTGCGATCGGGGTGATGGTGCAACCGGCCGACGTTTGCTGGGATAGAATCGTCTCGCCACCAGGCGACCAGCCGGAGCCGATTTGGGCCCGTGCCGAGACGGAGAAGCCGCAAATGATAGCAAATGCGGCGAGTGCTTTAGGTATTCGATTTTCCGATTTCATAGTAGGGGATCGTATCGATGAGGTTGAGGTTACTAACAAAAACAAGGCCTTGATTTTTGCTGGGGACAAGAAGACCAGCGGGGTGAAGCAAAACCGGGGGCTCAGCGCAGGCAAGAATAGGGGTAACAAACAACTAAACGGGGTATATTCCCCATAGGCTGAGTGGAATTGAGCCCGAAGCAAATCCTTATTTCATTTTTATTGTTAAATGAAATCGGACGGCCGGTTTTAATGGGCAAGGGTCTTGTATTTACAGTATTTCCAATCGCCAAATCCAAGCGGAATTCCCGGCCCAAAAAACAGAAGTGGCGAACCCTTGCAGGTCCGCCACTCTGTTTTGCGATGCCGAAGAGTACCCCCTTTAGTCCTATCCGGCAAAGTCAAATTCGTTATGTTGTCATGAGGCACTCCGCCGCTGCAGGATTCGGCGCCAAGGTCGCTGCAGAAAAAAAACGGGGTCGGCCTTCATGTTCGGTTTGTCGGGAGTAACGCAAATGGGTTGAAAAACCGCGGGGTTGATGCGTGCGGGGAAACTGGCTGCAGCTTGAAAAAGATTGTCAGAGGAGGAAACACTTGGTTTGTTTTTATTGTTAAATGAAAACCACTACCCCGGTTTCCATGCGCGATGTCGCCATCCGTGCAGGAGTCACAGCCGCCACGGTTTCCCTTTCCCTCAGGGGCAGCACGCTCATCACGCCCGCCACGCGCACCAAAGTGCTGAATGCCGCGCATGCGCTCCACTACCAGCCGAATCCACTCGTGCGGGCCCTCATGCGGTCGCGACGACGGCGGGGCGCGGCGCCCGGCGGGCCGACGCTGGCCATCATCACCGGTTTTCCCACCCGCCACGGATGGCGGAGCCTCACCACGCCAGTCTTTCAGCAACTGTTTTCAGGCGTCCGCAACCGGGCCGGGCAATGCGGTTATGACCTGCAGGAATTTTGGCTCTATGAGAAAGGGATGACGCCACGTCGATTTTCGAACATGCTGCATGCCCGCGGCATTCTCGGCCTGATCGTGGCGCCGCTGCCCGAGGCCAATTCAAGCATCGAGTTGGATTGGGAGGGCTTCGCGGCAGTTGCCCTTGGCACCACCCTGGCGCGTCCCGTACTGCATCGCATCGTCAACGATTTGTTCCATTCGATGATCATCACGATGGAGCAATGTTACCGCCTTGGCTACCGCCGCATCGGCCTGGCCCTGCGCGCAGCGGTCAACCAGAAGGTGGAACGCCGGTGGCTCGCCGCCTATCTGCTGGCGCAAAGCGAAATGGCCGGGCTCGCGCCGCTCGCGCCGCTGCTGGCCGAGCCGATCACCGAGGACGGATTCCGCGCGTGGTTCCGCCGCGAGAAACCCGACGTGGTCGTCGGCCAGCCGCACGACATGCAACGCTGGTTCAAGTCGTGGGGGCTGCGCATTCCCGAGGACGTGGGCGTGGCCAGCCTCAGCTCGGCGCGCCCCGGCGATCCGGTTTCCGGCATCTACCAAAATTCCGAGCTGATCGGGATGCGCTCCGTCGACCAGCTCGCGACGCTGCTCGAACGCAACGAGCTCGGCGTGCCGGCCGTGCCCGATTCGCTGCTCGTGGACGGAGTCTGGAATCCAGGCCGCACCCTGGTGGCGCAATAAATAAAAGCTGAAAGACTGAAAAGCTGAAGGGCTGAAATCCCCGCCACCCAAAGAATCCCCGACCGCCATACCTTCTCGCTGCGCGATTCGTTGGTAGGGCGGGACCGCCGGGCCCGCCGAAGCCTTCCTGAACTATTTTTACAGAGGGCGCGAAGGGGGGATTTTTCGCCGTGGATGGCGCGGATTAACACGGATGGAGCAAGATCGATCGGTTATCAGTGACAATCAGTGTACATCAGTGGTTAAAACTCTGGATCAATTTTCGCGGTCTTTGCGATCTTGGTGTAAAACCATTTCGAGGACCGCGGCGCGCCCGGCGGTCGCGCCCTGATACCGCGCTACCGCCCGATCTTTTCCGCCTCGGTCTCCAATCGCGAGACGAGTTCGTCCATCTGGTCGATGACGGCCTGCACCGTTTCACGCCGGGTAAGATCCACGCCGGCCGACTGGAGCTGATTCATCGGGTAATCGCTGCCGCCGCTCCTCAGCAACGCGAGGTAGCGCGCGACCGCGGCCGAGCGGCCGTCCGGGCTGCCCGCGGTCATTTCCCTGAACAGCTGGGCGCTCGAGGCAAAACACGTGGCGTATTGGTAAACATAATACGGCGATTGGTAGAAGTGCGGGATGCGCGCCCAGGTGACCTTGGAGAGCTCGTCAATGGTGATGGCGTCGCCATAATAGTCATGGAGCAGCTTTCCGTAGACGCCACTGAGCACGCCGGCGGTGACGGGCGCGCCCTGCTCGGCCAGGCGATGCACCTGCAGTTCGAAATCGGCAAAGAACACCTGCGTGTAGAAGGTGCCGAGGATGGCGTCGGCCGCATGCTGGATGAGCACGAAGCGCTCCTTCGGGTCGGTCGTCGTTTCGAGCAATTGTTCGAGGAGGAAGCGTTCGTTGATGGTCGAGGCCACCTCCGCCACGAAAATGGTGTAGTCGGACGTGACGAAGGGCTGGTTTTCATACGACAGGACCGTGTGCATGGCGTGGCCGGCCTCGTGCGCAAAGGTGAAGACGGCGTCGAGCGTATCGTTGTAATTCAACAACAGGTACGGCCCCACTCCGTAAACACCCATGCTGTAGGCACCGCTGCGCTTGCCGTCGTTTTCATCCACGTCGATCCGGCCGCCGGAGGTGAACTGACGATATTTGGCCTGGTACTCGGCGCCGAGCGGGGCGACCGATGAGATGACCAGCGGCACGGCCGCCTCATAGGAATACTTTTTATCGACGGCAAAAATCGGGATGGAGTTGTCGTACAGATGGTAGCTCTCGAGCCCGAGGAGTTTTTTGCGCAGGCGGAGATAGCGGCGGAGCGGTGCGGTGCCGGCGCGGGCGGCATCCACCAGGGTTTGCACGACAGCGACAGGGATGGCATTGGCGTCGAGCGCCGCGTCGATCGTGGACGGAAAGTTGCGCGCCTGCGCGAGAAACCAGTCGCGATGGATGATGCCGTTGTAGATCGCGGCATAGGTGTTCACGTTGGCCGAATAAGTCTTGTAATAGGCCTCGAAGGCCAGGGCGCGGTCCGCCTGGTTGCGGTTCGTCAGCAGCGTGGCCTGGTAGGCGGCGGGCGTGAGCGTGACCTCGCGGCCGTCAGAAAACTTCACCGCGGGAAACTTGATGTCGCTCGTGCCCAATTCCTGGAACACCGCCGCGGGCGCCTGGTTGAACTGCGCGGCATAGGACAGCAGCCGCTCGCCTTTCTCATCGAGCACGTGCTTTTGCTGGCGGTAGGCGTCGAGGATGGTGAAGCGGTAGATGCCCAGGCCCGGCGTCTCCGCGATCCATTTTTCCATCGCCGCCTGCGGGATCGCAAGCAGCTCGGGCGTGAACCACGCCGTGGCCGTGCCAAACTTCGCAAAGAGCGCCTGCACGCGCTGGAATTTCCCCGCCACCGCCTGGTCGCGCGTGTCCACATCGCGCTGCAACTGCGTGTAACAATAAACCCGGTACTGCAGCATGCCGATCGCGTCGTGCAGCTGGTAGGCATGCAACACGGCGGGCGCGCCGGCCGCGAGCGTGCCTTTGAGCGCGGCAAATTCACCCATCTTCACATCGAGTGTTTTCATCCCCTGCTCCCAGGCTTCCCAATCCGGGAAAATCGGCGAGAAATCCCACTTGCGGGTGGCAGGGATGGCGGCGCGGTCGGACGTGACAGGGTTGGCATTAGCGGTACTCATGACGGGAAAAAACAGACGCCAACGGCACGGCAAAGCGAGACGGAAAAACGCCGGGGAGAACGGCCGTTCACGCCCATATTTGCCAATGGCTTGCGCCAGATTGCACCCCGTTGGCCGGCAGGGTCGAAAATCCATGGCCGGTTGCTCTTTTTTTGTCCCAATTGGGGGTTTTTGCTGCCAGCATCCGCCCATGATCCGTGCGCTTATTTTCGATTTCGATGGTCTCATTTTCGATACTGAGACGCCAATGGTCAATGCCTACGCGGAAGTCCACCGCAGGCGCAACATAGCGTTCGACCGCGCAAGATTCTTGCGTTCCATCGGTACCATTGACCATGACTTCGATCCATGGAAGGCCTTCGATCCGGCGGCGCCTCGCCCCGAACTCGAAAATGAAAGGATCCAGATCAACCAGAAACTCCTCGATCAGCAAAAAATGCTGCCCGGCGTCCTCAAGCTTATCGACGAGGCCCGCGAGCACGGACTGCCTCTCGCCGTGGCTTCGAATTCTTTTCGTGAGCATGTGGGCAGCTACCTGAAGTATCTGGGCCTGCATGAAAAATTTGAGTTCACCTCCTGCCGCACGGACGCAACACCGCCCAAGCCCGCACCTGACCTTTACCTCGCGGCCCTGGAAAAACTCCATGTGCGCGGCAACGAAGCGCTCGCACTCGAGGATTCGGAGACCGGTATCGCCGCGGCGCGCGCGGCCGGCCTGTGGTGCGTAGCCGTGCCCAACGAATCCACCCGCGACCAAGATTTCACGCAAGCGCACCTCCGGCTCGAGTCTCTCGCCGGCCAGACGCTCGCCATGATTTACACCGGCCTGCGCATGGGCGCACGCGGTGGCAAGCCGTAGCCAAGGCGTTTTAACCGCGAATGGACGCGAATAAACGCGAATGGGGAAACAAACCACCAAACCTATCTTTTTGTCGTAACGACTGCAGGATGATTTTTTACCACGGATTACGCTAATAAGCACGGATAACTGCCCCCATCTGTGACCATCCGTGTCATCCGTGGTTAAAGTTTTCTATTCGCGTTCATTCGCGGTTCAAATGCAGGGATCCAGGTTAAAACAGTTCGCGCTGCTGCAGGGCATCGCGCTTTTCCGGATCGAGCGCGCTCAGCGCGAGCATCTGCGCCGTGCTCAGCTCCGCCAGCCAAGGCTCGCGGGCGAGCGAGGTGAGCAGCAACGCGCCGGCCAGCGCGTCGTAAAGTGCGGCATGGTAGCGGCGGCGCGGCGGCGGACAGTGGGTAGCGGCCAGCACATCAAGTTCCGCCTGAAGCCCGCATGCGACGATGAGGTCGGCCAGTTTCAGCGAAACCAACCGCGGATACAGTTGCGCATAAAGCGCCCCTGTGTCGATCCACGGACCCCAATCGACCAGGCTCTCGCCCGGCCGGGCAAAGTCAGTCGAGCGGCGCGGATAGGGCCAGACGGCCTTGAGCAGGGCATTTTCCACGCCCGCGTAGTGCGCCGCCAGCGGGCCCCGGTCACGCCGGCCGGCAAAAAAATCGAAATCATCCGTGAACGGCGCGTGTTCCACCAAGTCTTTTTCGCGCAGGCCGTGCATCGCCGTTTCCTCGGCCCGCACCCGGCCGGCCGCGCGGCAAAGCCGGGTGTTGGTCTCCACCACGCGGTCTCCGACCACCGTGACAACGCCGTATTCAAGGATGCCCGCGGCATGGCTGCCTTCGAAATCGACGAAAAAAAATGGTTGTTCAACCCAGCGCATGGGAGCGTTTTTGCACCCGAAGAACACAAAGGTCACGAAGCGATTTTCCCCAGACGACATTGGCCGGCGGTTGAAATATCCAGACGGCCGATGCAATTCACGATTTGGAGAACGAACTCCCCTGCCCATTCAAAAACTAAACCGCCCGCCGCTCGATCCGGCGGGCGCTTAAGAAAACGGTTGTCGTTTAGGTTACGGATTCAGGTTGTTCGCCGTGAGCGAGCAGCCCGAGGGCGTGGCGTTCACATCGAGGTTCCACGTGTCCAGGCTGGACACGACCGCGGTACTGCGGAAGGCGTAGTTGAGGCCCACCGTCAGTTCGGATTGCCCGGGCGGGGTCACATAGACCGAATAGGTGTGCGCAGGAACATTCACGACCAGGCGGAAGTGATAGGCGGTGTTTTTTGTGTACGAGATGGTCGACGCCGCCTGATAGGCGGTGCCGTTATAGGCGTCGATAGCGCCTGAGGTATTGAAGCGAGCGATGCAGGAGAGGCCCGTATAGGCCGTGGCCACGCCTTTCGACAATCCAACCACCGCGTTTTCCGGCGAGGCCGAGGGCGTCGCGTCAAACGTCGCCGTAAAGGTTCCCGTCTGGGCGGAGGTCAGGGCCAGCGCATGCCATCCATCGCTCGAGGTGCCGGTCAGGGACCGGCCCGAAGTAATCGTATATTGGCCCGTGGTAACGGTGCTGTCCGTCATGCCGGTTTTAAAGGCCATCGCCTTGAGCGTGGTCGTGACGCTGATGAATACGGAGCCGCCGTTGGCCAACAAGGTGCCGTGGGTGACGCTGCCACCGCTCTCGGTTGGCGTGCTGCCGTCCGTGGTGTAGGCAATCGAGGCGCCGCTCGTCGTCGACGTAATCGTCACCGACTGCGCGCTCGTGTAGGTGCCAGGCCCTGGGCTAAACACCGGAGGGGCCGCCTGTATCGTATATTGGCCGGTGGTAACCGGGCTCGGGCCGGAACTGTTGGTGCCGATCGCCTTCAGTGTCAGGCTGGTCGAAATCACGATTGGACCGGTATAGGGCGTGGACGAGCTGGTCGGTGTGCTGCCATTCGTGGTGTAATAGATGGCAGTCGCGCCCGCGCTCGTGATGGTGACCGTTGACGCACTCGTATAGGTTCCGGCACCAGGACTAAACACCGGCGCAGAGGGCGGCTGGGTAATCGTGTAGGTGCCGGTGGTGACCGGGCTGTCGATCAGGCCGGTTTTAAACGCGAGCGCCTTGAGCGTGGTCGTGACGCTGATGTTAACGAACCCTCCGTTGGACAACAAGGTGCCGTGGGTGACCGTCCCGCCGTTCTCAGTCGGCGTGCTGCCATCCGTGGTGTAGGCGATCGAGGCGCCGCCGGTCGCCGAGGCGATTGTCACGGTCTGCGCACTCGTATACGTGCCGGCCGAGGGGGTGAAGATCGGCGCCAAAACTTTGGGCACTTCAAAAACCACCCCGTCATTGAAAGTTCCACCGGAGGCGGCCGTGCCGTAGAAATTGCCGTCACTGCCCTGCACCAATCCATTAGGATTACTCCCATTGCCGCCGTAGAAAATATCCACGGTGGTCAAGACACCCGCCGGCGTCATTTTAAAGACCGTGCCATAAATTGCGCTGCCGCCATTGGCAGTTGTGCCATAGAAATTGCCGTCGCTGCCCTGCACCAAAGCGCCGAGAGGATTGGATCCATTGGAGCCCGTAAATGTTACCAAGTTGGTCAAAGCTCCCGCCGGCGTCATCTTAAAGACCGTGCCATTGCTGAAAGTGCCTCCATTCCCGTCTCCCTCGGTCATGCCGTAAAAATTGCCATCACTGCCCTGCACCAGCGCTGCCACGGGATATAACCCATCGGTGGTGTTATCAAAAGAAACCAAGGTGGTCAAAGCTCCCGCCGGCGTCATCTTAAAGACCGTGCCAAAGCCATAACCGCCGCCCTGTGCATCCCCCATCGTCGTGCTGTAAAAGTTGCCGTCACTGCCCTGGATCAATGCTGCAGTAGGAGAGGCTCCGTTGGGCCCGGTGAATGAAACCAAGGTGGTCAGGGCACCCGTCGGCGTCATCATAAAGACCGTGCCATAAGTGCCGCTGCCGCCACTGCTGGTCGTGCCATAGAAGTTGCCGTCGCTGCCCTGCACCAAAGCTCCCGTGGGATTGCTTCCATTGGCACCCGTAAATGAAACCAAGGTGGTCAAAACTCCCGTCGGCGTCACCTTAAAGACCGTGCCATCAGAGGCACTGCCTCCAGTGTCGGTCGTGCCGTAGAAGTTGCCGTCGGTGCCCTGCACCACGCCTGCGTAGGGATAGCTTCCATTGGCTCCGGAAAACGAAACCAAGGTCGTCAGGACGCCCGCCGGCGTCATTTTATAAACGGTGCCCTCATTGGCGCTGCCACCTAAATTGGTTGTGCCGTAGAAGTTGCCGTCGCTGCCCTGCACCGGAGCTGCCTCTGGAAATATCCCTCCGTTGTTCGCTGCGTTAAAATAGCACCGGACAATCACGGGAGTGATCGCGTAATTGCCATTCGTCACCGTGCTGTCCACCATGCCGGCTTGGTAGGCGATGGCATTGAGCGTGGTGGTGCTGCTGATCGTTACCACGCCACCGTTGGCCAGCGATGTGCCATGGGTGACCGTGCCGCCGTTCTCGGTCGGCGTGGTGCCGTCCGTGGTGTAGGCAATCGAGGCGCCATTCGTCGCCGAGGTGATCGCCACCGATTGCGCGCTTTGATAGCCGCCAGCCGGGGGGCTGAACGCCGGCGCACTGACCTGCGTGCCGAGAACGTAGCTCCCCGTGGTGACTGAACTGTCCGTCTTGCCGCTCTCGAAAGCCATCGCACTGAGCGTGCACGTGGGGCTGATGGAAACGAACGCGCCATTAGACAGCAAGGTGCCATGGGTAATCGTGCCGCCGCTCTCGGTCGGCGTGGTGCCGTCCGTGGTGTAGGCAATCGAGGCGCCGCTCGTCGCCGAGGTGATCATCACCGAAACCGAACCCGCATACAGGCCGGGGGGAGGACTGAACGTCGGCGCAACCACCTGTAGCGTATACTGGCCGGTGGTAACCGGGCTCGGGCCGGAGCTGTTGGTGCCGATCGCCTCCAGCGTCAGGCTCGTCGAAACCGGGATTGGACCGACATAGCGCGTGGACGAGCTGGTCGGAGTGCTCCCATTCGTGGTGTAGTAGATGGAGGTCGCGCCCGAACTCGTGATGGTGACCGTTGGCGCACTCGTATAGGTTCCTGCACCAGGGCTGAACACCGGCGCAGAGGGCGGCGGGATGATCGTGTACATGCCGGTGGTGACCGTGCTGTCCGTCATGCCGGCTTTATAGGCGATGGCCTCGAGCTTGGTCGTGGTGCTGATGGAGATCGAACCCGTATAAAGCGTGCCCACCGTCTCCGTCGGCGTGGTGACGCCGTCGGTCGTGTAGCGGATGGAGGCGCCGCTCGTGGCATCATTAATGATCACGGTCGGCGCACTTGAATAGGTGCCGGCACCCGGGCTAAAGGAAGGCGGGGAGACCTGCTGAAGTCCGCTGCCGACGGCAAGGTTGCTCACGGTCACCGAGCCGCCCGGGGTCGCATTCACATCGATGGTCCACGTATCCAGGCTGGTCGCGGCTTTGCGAAACTTATAATTGAGGCCCACCGTCAACTCGGAGCCGCCGGGTGGCGTGACATAGACCGAGTAGGTGTTTGCGGGCGCATTGACCACCATCCGGAAGTGGTACGTCAGCGCTTTGGAGTACGGGATGACCGAGGCCGCCTGATAGGCGGTGCCGTTATAGGCATCGATATCGCCGGAGGTGTTGAAACGTGCGATGCAGGAAAGGCCGGTATAGGCCGTCTGCGTTCCCTTGGACAATCCGATCACGGCATTGCTCGGGGAGAGCGAAGGCGAGGCATCGAACGTCGCCGTGAAAGTACCGGACTGCGACGACGACATCGGGATGTTGTCGAAGCCGTTGCTCGACGAGATCGTATAGCTGATCGTGTAGGTGCCAATCGTTACTGCGCTGTCGGCATAGCCGCTCTCGTAAGCCAGGGCCTGGAGCGTGGTGGTCGTACTGATGCTCACCGGGCCGGAGTACAGCGTGCCATTCGTTTCGCTCGGGGTGCTGCCGTCGGTCGTGTAGCGGATCGAGGCGCCGCTGGTTGCCGAGGTGATCGTCACCGTCTGGGCACTCGTATAGGTGCCGCCGCCCGGGCTGAAGGCAGGCATCGCCGCAGTGGGAGGAAACGCGACCGGAGCCGAAACGAGGCCGTTGGCCGAAACCACCAGCGAATAGGGGTCCTGAGGGAGACCGGCCGGGAGCGTGAACTCGGTGGCGATGACGGTACCGCCCGTCATCACGCCGGTCGAAGTCCAGTTGTAGGTGCGGGCATAATACACATTGTCGGTCGCGTTGTCGGTCAGATGCACGATCGGATAGTTCGTGTTCATCTGTTTGTCATCGCCGAACTTTGCGCCTTCAGAGAGTCCGGTGAGACCCGTGCCAATGAGATGATACGAGCCGTCGGCATTTTTGGTCACGCTGGCGATCACAGGTATGCCTGCGGTCAGCTGGGTGCCGTCCGGAGTATAGATGTAAGACTTGGAGTCGGCACCACAGTAAAACACGCTGCCATCCGGGAGATCGATCATGGACGTGTCGTATGCCACGATCGGATCGCTCAGATCGGCCGTGTGATTGGGATCGGGAATTTGAGTGAAGGTATTCGTGGTATAGTCGTATTCGTAGAAGAAGGTCTTGGTTCCAAAACTGGTCGTGGAGTCGGCGAAAGCGCAGAGGATCTTGCCATTGGCCATCATGGCGGCAGGCGCATCGTTTGCGCCATACCCGTTTGGAATAACCGGGCCCGCGACCCAAGATCCGGGATTGGTGTTGCCGGTGGGCGTGTAGATCACGGTATTGGAAGTGGCGCCGAGCCAGAACACTTTGCCGTTGGGCAACAAATGGGCGGAGCCAAGTTCGCCCTGACTATTATACATATCGACCGGCACCGGCGGTTCGCTCACCCACGTGTTTTGCGACGGGATGTAGCGTTGCGCGTTGCGGCCATAAGCAATAATGGTCAGGAGGCTGTCATCGGGCAGTTTAACCCAGTCCGCCTCGTTCTGGTCGCCCGGCGCGGCCGCCAAGCTCCACGTGTCCGTGGTGGGATTATAAATCGCTGCGGACGACTGGCTGTCCGATTGCAACACATTGCCATTGGGCAGCAAGGCCGAGATGGCATCGGAAAAAACCGAAAAAGGGCTGGGTGCAGTGTGCGTCCAGACGTTCGTCAGCGGATTGTAAGTTTCGGACGTACCATGGCCCGTGCCGTATTCGCCGCCGGCGACATAGACTCGGCCATCGGTCAAGACTTGCGCCGAATAAAAGAGCCGAGTGTCGTTCATGGACGCAATCTGCGACCAAGTGCCGTTGACGTAGCTGCCGTGGCTGTCGGGCGTTAAGCGATACCAGGCGCTGCCGCCGTCGGCGCAGATAAGGGTGCCATCGGATAGCAACAAACAGTTGGAAAAAGCCGTGGGGGCCGGATTTACAAGGGGAGTCCAGGTTCCGCTGGCCTCGGCCCGCCAGCAGGATGCCGCCAGCAGCGCGGCGACGAAGAAGAGTTTCATGATGATTCTTTTCATAGACTTTGATGTATTTAGTTGACGGTTCTTGCGAAGGAGAGTGTTGCCGCCAGCCGGCAAATTGGCTTTCGACCCGGCTGGTATTTGTCCAGGGGCCCGAAGCCGGTATATTTGTGCAACGGTGGCATCATCATGGAGCCGGCGGAATGATTTCGTGGCGGACATCAAGAGCGCGTGGCGAGGCAGCATGAATACAGCCAAACGCTGGGAGAAACGCCCCAGAAAATACAACGGCAAAATGCGGATTCCCGGTTAAGATTGGGCGACAAACAACAGGCTGATGAGGGAAAGACATTCGGTTCATTGGCTTTACCCATATAACAGCCGCTCGTTTCAAAAACGAACGGACAATCTCGATCTTTTTTTACGCGAGGGTGTGTTTTTGAAATAAAACGCGTGTCGCTGTGTTACGCGCTGGAAAAATATTTGTCGTGCCCTGAAAACGGCAGGGATCCGTTCGCTTGAAAACAAAAGCGCCCGCCGTTGGATACGGCGGGCGCTGAACCGACTGGTTATATTTGATCCGGTTACGGGTTAAGGTTGTTGGCCGTGAGCGAGCAACCCGAGGGCGTGGCGTTCACATCGAGGTTCCACGTGTCCAGGCTCGTTTGCGTGACGCGGAAGGCGTAGTTGAGTCCGACCGTCAGCTCGGTGCCGCCGGCTGGCGTCACATAGACCGAATAGGTGTGCGCAGGGACGTTCACCACCATCCGGAAGTGATAGGTTATGTTTTTTGTGTACGGGATGACCGAAGCGGCCTGATAACCGGTGCCGTTATAGGCATCGATATCGCCGGAGGTGTTGAAGCGCGCGATGCAGGAGAGACCCGTATAGCCCGTGGCCACGCCTTTCGACAATCCCACCACCGCGTTTTCCGGCGAGACCGACGGAGTCGCGTCGAACGTTGCGGTGAAGGTTCCCGTCTGGGCTGCGGTCAGCGCCAGCGCATGCCACCCATCGCTTGAGGTGCCGGTCAGGGACCTCGTCACACTACTGATCGTATAGACACCGGTAGTCACCGTGCTATCCGTCATGCCGCTTTTGAACGCCATCGCCTTGAGCGTGGTCGTGACGCTGATGGTAACGGCTCCTCCGTTGGCCAAGGCGGTGCCGTGAGTGACCGTACCGCCGCTCTCGGTCGGCGTGCTGCCGTCCGTGGTATAGGCAATCGAAGCGCCGCTCGTCGCCGAGGTAATTGTCACCGTTTGTGCGCTCGTATACGTACCGGCCACGGGACTGAACGTCGGCGGGGTCACCTGCGGCGGCGGGTTGATCGTGTATTGGCCGGTGGTCACCGGGCTCGAGCCGGAGCTGTTGGTCCCAATCGCCTCCAGCGTCAGGCTCGTCGAAATCGGGATCGGACCGGTATAGAGCGTCGACGAACTGGTCGGAGTGCTGCCATTCGTCGTGTAATAGAGGGCGGTCGCGCCCGAGCTGGTGATAGTGACCGTTGGTGCACTCGTATAGGTGCCGGCACCAGGACTGAACACCGGCGCAGAGGGCGGCGGGATGATCGTGTAGTTGCCGGTGGTGATTGTGCTATCGGTCATGCCGGTTTTATAGGCGATGGCTTTGAGCGTGGCTGTAACGCTGATACTCACCGGGCTCGAATAGAGCGTGCCAGCGGTTTCCGACGGCGTGCTGCCATCGGTCGTGTAGCGGATCGATGCGCCGCTCGTCGTCGAGGTAATCGTCACCGTCTGCGGGCTCGAAAAGGTGCCTCCGCTGGGATTGAACACCGGCGGGGCCACCTGCTGCGACAGGTTAATCGTGTAGTTGCCGGTGGTAACCGGGCTCGTGCCAGAGCTGTTGGTGCCGATCGCCTCCAGTGTCAGGCTGGTCGAAATCGTGATGGGACCGGTGTAGAGCGTGGACGAACTGGTCGGTGTGCTCCCATTCGTGGTGTAATAGATGGCGGTCGCGCCCGAGCTCGTGATGGTGACCGTTGGCGCACTCGTATAGGTGCCGGCACCAGGACTGAACACCGGCGCAGCGGGCGGCAGGGTGATCGTGTAGGTGCCAGTGGTGACCGGGCTGTCCGTCATGCCGGTTTCATAGGCGATGGCCTTGAGTATGGTCGTCGCACTGATGGAGATCGATCCGGTATAAAGCGTGCCGGCGGTCTCGGACGGCGTGCTGCCGTCGGTCGTGTAGCGGATGGAGGCGCCGCTCGTGGAATCATTGATGAGTACGGTCTGCGCCGTGCTGTAGGTACCGGCACCGGGGCTGAAGGAAGGCGCGGCGACGGTGCCGCCAGATCCGAACACAGAGCGGTTGCTCACGGTCAACGAGCCACCCGGCGTTGCATTTACGTCAATTGTCCACGTGTCCAGGCTGGTCGCGGCCGTGCGGAACTTATAATTGAGCCCCACCGTCAACTCGGAGCCGCCGGGTGGCGTGACATAGACCGAGTAGGTGTTCGCGGGCACATTGACCACCATCCGGAAGTGATAGGTTGTATTCTTGGCATACGGAATGACCGAAGCGGCCTGATAGGTGGTGCCGTTATAGGCGTCGATATCGCCAGACGTGTTGAAACGCGCGATGCAGGATAGGCCGGTATAGGCCGTCTGCGAGCCCTTGGACAAGGCGATCACGGCATTGATCGGGGAAATCGAAGCCGATGCATCGAAGGTCGCTGTAAAGGTACCGGACTGCGACGACGACATCGGGAGGTTGTCGAAGCCGTTGCTCGGCGAAACTGTGATGCTGCCGCTGCCAATCGTGTAGAGGCCAGAAGTGACGCCGCTGTCGATAAAGCCGGCCGCGTAGGCGATGGCCTGGAGCGTGGTGGTGGCACCAATGGATACCGACCCTCCGCTGGACAACAATGTACCATTGGTGATCGAACCGCCGCTCTCGGCCGGCGTGGTGCCATCGGTGGTGTAGATGATCGAGGCGCCGCTCGTCGCCGAGGTGATTGTCACTGCCTGCGCGCTCGTATAGGTGCCAGCCGCGGGACTGAAGACGGGCGCGGCGGCTTGCATCAACTGAAAAATCACCCCGTCGCCGGTGCCGCCACTGCCCCCAAATGGAGTCGTGCCATAAAAATTGCCGTCGCTGCCCTGCATCAGAACTGCGGGCGGCTGGGCTCCATTGGGACCGGCAAACCAAACCAAGGTGGACAAGACGCCAGCCGGGGTCATTTTAAAGACCGTGCCATCATTGGAAAAGCCGCCGCCCTCATAAGTTGTGCCATAAAAATTGCCGTCGTGACCCAGGACGAGGCCCGCGTGCGGAAAGGCCCCATTGGCGCCGCCAAATGACACCAAGGTGGTCAGGACGCCAGTGGGGGTCAGCTTAAAGACAGTGCCGCCCCCCTCTTCAGTCGTGCCGTAAAAGTTCCCGTCGCTGCCCTGCACCAATGCGGCCCAAGGAGCAAGCCCATTGCCATTGACGCCAGTAAACGAAACCAAGGTGGTCAGGACGCCCGCCGGGGTCAGCTTAAAGACGGTGCCATCACCCTGAGGAGCGCCCGATGAACCGTAGGTGCTGCCCCCCTCTACGGTTGTGCCGTAGAAGTTGCCGTCACTGCCCTGGATCAGGCTCGCGGTGGGAAACAACCCGTTGGCGCCGGAAAACGAAACCAAGGTGGTCAGGACGCCCGCCGGGGTCATCTTGAAGACCGTGCCACCGTTGGCACCACCGCCCACTTGGGTTGTGCCATAGAAGTTGCCGTCGCTGCCTTGCACCAAGGTTTCATAAAAAGGATTGGCCCCATTAGCGCCGGTAAACGACACTAGGGTGGTCAGGACACCCGCCGGAGTCATTTTAAAGACCGTGCCTAAATTGCTGCTGCCTCCATAGGTGGTCATGCCGTAGAAGTTGCCGTCGCTGCCCTGCACCAAACCCGCGAAAGGCGTGACCCCATTGGCGCCGGTAAACGAAACCAAGGTGGTCAAGACACCGGACGGAGTCAGCTTAAACACTGTGCCATCACCGCCACTGCCCCCATTTGCGGTCGTGCCATAAAAGTTGCCGTCTTTGCCCTGCATCAAGCCCGCCCAAGGATTATACCCTCCGTTGTTAGCTGTCGTAAAATTATAAAGGACGTTCACGAGACTGACCGTGTAGAGACCGCTGGTCACCGGGCTGTCAATGGAGCCGCTCTTGAAAGCGATGGCCTGCAAGTTTGTCGTGGGGCTGCCGATGCTCACCGGACCAGTGTAAAGCGTGCCGTTGGTTTCGGTCGGCGTACTGCCATCGGTCGTATAGCGGATCGATGCACCGCTGGTCGCGGTGGAAATTGTCACCACCTGCGCAGTGAGATACAGGTTCCCGCCGGGGCTGAACGTGGGCGCGGTTACTTGGGGAAGGAACGTGTAGCTGCTGCTCGCCACCGGACTATCAGTCAAGCCAGTCTCGTAGGCGATGGCGGTGAGCGTGGTAGCCGCACTGATCGAAACCGGGCTGGAGTAAAGTGTGCCGTAGGTTTCAGTCGGTGTGCTGCCATCGGTCGTGTAACGGATGGAGGCGCCGGGAGTCGCGGAAATGATGGCTACATTTTGCGCATGGCCGCTCAAATAAACACCCGCCGGGGGGGAAAAGGCTGGTGCGGCCACTTGCGAGGAGAAGCCTCCGGCCAAGGCCGGGACGAGTTGATTGGCAATGGGAGACCCCAAACCTGTGACCAGATCGTAGCCGGTGCCGGCAGAATACGCCCCATTACTTCCTGAAATTATGTCGTGGTAGTAGCCCGCGTAATCCGAAGTCGCGAGCGAGTAGAGAATGCCGGGGGACGAGTTGATCGATTGTGAACGCAGGGAATTTGCAAGGGCGCAAAGCGCAGCCCATTGAGGGCTGCCACTGCTTGTGCCGCCAACTGGCACCCAGCCGGCTTCAAAACCACCTCCATCTTGATAGACGGGAACTCCTGGGGTGGGATTGGCATAGTAGGCGACATCGGGAACGCCGCGGGTGGTGCCGCTCAGGGTGTCCCAGCTTGCCTGATAGCTTGGGAGTGTTTCATAAAGGCTGCTGCCGCCACCACCTCCGTAGCCAGTATTGGGGTCATAAGACCAAGCCGTCTCCGAAAGAATATTGCCGGTTGAATCAAGATTGAGAGTGGTGCCTCCGACCCCGACTACATAGGGGGAACACGCGGGATAGCTTACGCCAACCGCGCCGTTCGCGCCGTTGTAGGCGCCAAAGTCCCCGGATGCAGCGAAAAACGTCACCCCAGCGACATTAAAATGAAAATCAGAGGACGTTTCTGTGGAATATTCCGAAGAGCCCCAACTCATCGAAACCTGGGTGGCCCCAAGGCTCACCGCGTAATCCACCGCCGCGTAGAGATCAGCGTCATTTGCGGATTGGGCAACCACGAGAACAATGGTGGCGCCCGGGGCGATGGCGTGCGCCCACTCGACATCGAGCGAGGTTTCCGTCACCCACAGGTTGACTGGCTGGGGTTGACCTTGCGGATAATATACTTGGACCGCGGTGCTCGGAATGCCAAATGCCGTACAAAACGTATTTAGGTCGGCCTGGATGGTGGGGCTGCCGTAAGCGTCAACGATCGCGATGACCTGGCCTTGTCCCGTGGCTCCCATGGCGATGAGCTGATCGACCCCGTAGGCGTGCCGCATTTGCTGGGGAGTGTAGCCATTGCCCGTTGCGCTCGAAGAATCGAAGGCTCGTTCCGATATATGCACCGGCGGATACATCTTGTGGCCATGCGGGATCCGTTCGTTGCGCCGGTCGGCGTCGCGATCGGCCCGTAACAAGCCGGCGGCGGTGGAGAGGACAAGAAGGCAGCAGGTCAGCGAACGGAGTAATTTAATTTTCATCTGGTTAAGATTTGGCTCATCCCGGTTGGAAATGTCGAGACACAGGCTCGGCACTCAATTATAGGCAGTGGCTGACGTTACCATTTAAATGGAAAGGTCAACCGGAATAATGGCGCTGCTCATAGCTGGCATTAGAACGCGACACCGTTGGCTTATTTCCAACCGTCACTTTCAGGTAGCCTCGGGGGCCTTTCCCGGTTTCAAGGAGGGCGTGAATCTCGATTCCTACCG
>Ga0210387_10000112_pt1 | contig 57169 bp, 57 predicted proteins | sample IncBWC7OmetaG_FD_160108 | JGI IMG/M metagenome (GOLD analysis project Ga0210387, IMG submission 160108) | Forest soil microbial communities from Barre Woods Harvard Forest LTER site, Petersham, Massachusetts, United States - Inc-BW-C-7-O ... | reverse complement strand
GGCTAAGTCAGCGGTGAAAATTAAATCGCCCTCGGTTGTCGTGACGCCGGCAATCATCGGTTTCGCGGCGTCGTAGCGCCATTTCTCCTGACCCGTGGAAGCATCGAACGCGGTGAGCCGTCCCCGCGCGGCTGACCAGGGATCAAACTTCGTCTGGCCACCGAAGTAAAAAGCGTGGGTGTGCTCCTTCTCCGGATCCGGCGCCGTGGCATCCTTGCTGAACTCCGCACACCAGTCGGTGGCAGGAACAATCAGCAGGTTCTGCTTCGCGTAGTAGGAGGAGCCGTTCCACTCCTGCCCCCCGAGGGTCCCCGGGCAGACGCGCACCGGTGTTCGGATGACGGGCGTCTCGACGTTTGAGCGGGTGGTGAAAGGAACACTGTAGATAAGATCCTTAGAATCCCGATCCAAGAGCCGCAGCAACCCGTCCTTGCCAGTGCTGGCGATTACGTTGCGCGTCGACCCATTGATGCTCGCCTTGAACACCGGCGCAACGTGCGAGACATCGTAATCGTGCACGTCATGGGGTATGAATTGCCGATACCAAACCAGGCGCCCAGTCTTGGCATCCAGCGCGATCAGGGAGTTGGTGTATAGGTTGTCGCCGGGGCGATCATCGTCGTAGAGATCCGGCGCCGCGTTTCCGCCGGGCACATAGAGCAGGTTCTGCTGCTCATCGAAGGACATCGGCGTCCAGAGGTTGCCGCCGCCGTGTTTGCGGGATGCGGGATTAGGTCCCCACGTGTCGGCACCGGGCTCACCATCCTTGGGCACGATGTTGAAACGCCACACCTGTTCGCCGTCCCTGACTCGAAAAGCAGCCACCCACCCTTGAGCGGCTGTCTCGGCGCCTGCCGGTCCGATGTAGACCAAATCGCCATGAACCAAGGGCGCCATGCTGATGAAATAGCCTTGCTTCGGATCGGCGATTTGTTTGGACCAGACCGTGTGGCCATCCTTCGCATCGAGCGCCAGGAGATAACCATCGCTGGTACCGCGAATGACTTTGCCGTTCGCGAGCGCCGCACCGCGGTGCGTCGTCGCCGGCTCGTGTTCATGCGGCGTGTACGTACTCGACCAAATCACGCGGCAGTCAGCGCCATCGAGAGCAACCGTATAGTGTGCAGTCGTCAGGTACATTCGGCCCGCCGATACGATCGGAGCGGTTTGCGATGGCTCTTTGTCGGGGAAGCTGTATGCGCAGGCCTTGACCAGCTGCGATACGTTGCTCGTCGTGATCTCCTTGAGATGCGAGTAGCGCGTTCCCGCCACGTCGTGATCGACATAGATCCAGTCGCCGGCGCCCGGGTCGCCGTCCGCCTTGGGCGCCGCTTGCACTCGCAGCGTCCCAAAAGCGAGCAATTGCACGACGACCAGGGCCGTCAGTAAACCGTGAGTTCGCAGATCCATCAACTCTCCTCAGGAAGGCGTTCCTCTACGGCCGGCCGGCGCTCCGCGGATATCGCGGACCTGGCGAATTTCCAAATTGATTTTATGGACAACGGATCAATTTAGAAATATAAACTGTGGAAACCCTAGGTTTCGAAATTTATCATCATGGCCAGACTGCCGGACCTTGAGGGACTCGCCATCTTCGCGAAGGTTGCGGAGTGCCGCTCCTTCGCCGACGCCGCGGAGGAGTTGCGGCTTTCGAAGGCGACCGTCTCAAAGGCGGTCAGCAGGGTTGAGTCACGGCTCGCTGCGCGACTGATTATCCGCACCGCCCGTCGCTTTGAGCTGACCGATGCCGGACGACAGTTGGTGGGTCGCGCCGCCCACATCCTTGCCGAAGGTGAGGCGGCCGAGGATGTTGCTCGGGCCGACGCTCGAACTCCACGGGGATTGGTGCGTCTCGCGGCTCCCATGTCCTTCGGCACATTGAAAGTGGCTCCCTTGCTGCCGGACTTTCTTGCCGCTTTCCCCGAGATATCGGTCGATCTGCACTTGAGTGATGCGATGACCGATGTGATCGGGGAGAGCTTTGACGCCGCGATCCGCATCGCCGTGCAGCCCGGCGCCTCCTTCGTTGTGCAGAGGCTGTGTGAAATGCCGCGCTACTTGGTCGGCTCGCCCGCTTATCTGGACAAACATGGCAGACCGAAACATCCGCTGCACCTCACCGAGCACCGCTGCATTGGCTACAGCTACACGATGAACAGCGAGGTCTGGCGCTTCAGAAAGGGCAGCAAATCCGCCAGCGTGCGGCCCTCGGGTCCGCTTCGCGTGAACAATGGCGATGCGATGCTGCCGGCGCTGATTGCAGGCACCGGCCTCGGTGTCTTACCGGAATTCTTGCTGCGCGAGTCGCTCGAGTCCAAGCGGCTCGAGCGACTATTGCCTGATTGGTCGATTCCACTTGGTGCTGTCTACTGGGTGGCGCCGCCCGAGGGACCGTTGCCAAAGCGGGTCGAAGTCCTTCGCAACTATCTGATCGAGAATCTGGCCGTGGTCTGGTCGAGCTAGTGCCGCGCGGCTTCTAAGATCAGGTCATTTAGGCAGGTTCATCAATGGAATAAAACCTCCGCGGTCGCAAGACCATTGGCCGGCAATGTGACTGAGACTTGATCATTCACGATGGACAATTTTTCCGGCGCCGCAAGCGCTGCGCCCGACCTCAGCGCCTCTAATTGCTCGCGCGTCGGGTATTGAGGTGATCCCATGCGTATGTATTCCCCGCGCACGTCACCATGGCTCTCATCTAAGCGCTGCAACCGGACAGTTTGAGCATCTTGCGGCAGGCGCAGCACGATCGTGATCGGAGGGCCATTCTCCCCGGGAGAAACATAATTCCACAGTGCGATGACGAACGAGCCGTCCGCTCGGCGAGTAATTAACGCGTGTTCCGAGTCAGTCGCGAACCGCTCCTCGCCCAATTCATGCAACATTTTAAAGGCGTTAAACGCCGGTTTTGGTATGCCGCCGGCCGCCATCAGCCCAAACCCGCCATAGAAGGGTCGGCGAACGACGCCTTGCTCCTCAAACACATCCGAAAGCGTCCAGTAGGACATCATGTCGGTCAGACCATCGCATCGGCGCAGCGTATCCGCCAACCAGGGGCCCATGAATACCGAATCGGTGATTTTCGGTTCGTTGAAATAGGAGGCGTTATATTCGCCCCAAATGATCGGCATGTTGGGTCTGGCGGATGCCGTCACCTCATCATGCACCTTCTTCGCAGCGCGGCAGACCATTTGCGCGCGAGAAATCTGTTCGTGGGTTCCGAAGACGTCTTGGGATTTGTCGTTGGCATAAACATGAGTGGACACAAAATCGAGCGGCACTTGCTGTTCTGATGTGTGCCGGATAAATGCACTCACCCAAGCTGCTTGTGCCGTCGAGGGACCACCGACGCGCAGTCTTGGATCGACCTGCTTGAGCGCTCTTGCGGTGTGGTCATATAAAGTCCAGTAGCTTGCCTGCGCCGGGACGCCGGCCCAAAAATCCAGATTCGGTTCGTTCCAGACTTCGAAATACCATTGCGCCACTTCGTCGATTCCATAGCGCGCAATTAGATGCGCGGCGAAGTTTCTGATTAACGCATCCCATCGAGCGTAGTCGCGCGGTGGTGCGACAAACGGGTGGTAGCTGAAACTCTGCACCGTTTTTTGCGACGCGAGTTTGCGCGGCATGAACGATAATTCGACGAAGGGCCGAACGCCGTTTTCCAGCAGACCGTCGTAGACCTGATCAACGTACGAGAAGTTGTATCGGGGTACGCCGTGACTATCTTCATCGTATATTCCGATCTCGTCGTGCAAGATGGCGTGAAAGCGCACGAATTTGAAGTCTGTCGCCTGTTTGACCGCGCGCAAATCACGCCGATAGCTCTCGCGCAGCGTGAGTATCGCGCGTCCCGAACCGAACATCTGTTCCCAGAAATGCGGAAAGCTGTGATGGGCCGCAGCCGGATCGACGACGATCTGCTCATCGCTCCTGACTATGCAGGGAGCGATGCTGATCAGCACTACAAGGATGAGTCCTATTTTCAATTCAACTATTCTCCGAGGTGCGGACGCGGCGGTGAGCGCAAGCCCAGCAGGCAACATTAAAACCGATTGGTGCCGGTGGCGTCAGAATAATCCGCCATCAATTGTCGGAGTTGGCCGACGCTTCTCCGAGCGGCGCTTGCCCAGAATGACATCGGCCGTGTCCAATGAAAATGCTTCTACCCGACCCTTCCCAAACCGGACAGCCAAATTCTTATGATCGACCGCCGTTCCGTACTGGCCGCCGCCGCCTCCTCGCTAGCCCTGTCGGCAATGGGATTGCCGCTTCGTGCATTGGGCGCGGTCTCGGGTCTGAAACTCGGGAAGCCTCAGCCGTTCTCATTTGAAGCGCTCGCCCAAGAGATGCGGCAGCAGGCCACGACTGCCTACGTGCCCGAGAAATCGTTGCCGCAGGGGGTGCTCGATCGAATTGGCTACGATGAACACGGCAAACTCAAGTTCAATCCCGACTACGCCCTCTTCCGCGACGGACCCGGCCAATATCCGGTCACCTTCTTCGCACTGGGCAAGTACTTCCGCACTCCGGTGCACATGTTCGTCCTGTCAGCTGGCGGCGAAGCCGCGAACGCCAGCGAGATCCTTTACGACTCCGCCTACTTCAGCATGCCCGCAAACAGTCCGGCGCGGGAGTTGCCGAAGGGCGCCGGGTTCTCGGGCTTCCGATTGCAGGAAAGCCGGCTGGGCAATGTCCGAAACCTCGACTGGCACAGTAACGACTGGGCGGCCTTTCTCGGAGCGTCCTATTTTCGCGGCATCGGTGAGCTGGGTCAGTATGGCCTCTCCGCGCGCGGCATCGCCGTGGATGTGTCCACTCCGGGGCGGCCGGAAGAATTTCCCGACTTCACCCGCTTCTATTTCGAGCCACCGGCGGACGGCGCCAACCAAGTGGTGATCTACGCGGTACTGGACGGACCCAGCGTGACCGGCGCCTATCGATTCGTATTGCGACGGGACAATGGCGTCATGATGGAAGTCGAGGCGCGCGTGTTTCCTCGCCGCGACATCAGTCAACTCGGCATTGCACCCATGAGCTCCATGTTCTGGTTCTCCGAGACTCTCAAGCCGACCGCCATCGACTGGCGGCCGGAAGTGCATGACTCAGATGGACTGGCGATTTGGACGGGCGCCGGCGAGTACATCTGGCGGCCGCTGAACGACCCCGACTCCCCGTCGGTCTCTACATTTGACGACAAGACCCCGCGCGGCTTCGGCCTGCTACAACGCGACCGGGTCTTCGATCACTACCTCGATGGTGTGCGCTACGACCGCCGGCCGAGCCTGTGGGTCGAGCCGCTCGACGACTGGGGCGAAGGTGCGGTCCAGCTGGTCGAGCTGCCCACCAATGACGAGACAGAGGACAACATCGTCGCCATGTGGGTGCCCAAACAACCCGTGAAGGCCGGCTCCAGCTTGCGCTACCGCTATCGCCTGCAATGGTGCGCCACCGAGCCCCACGAGACAGACCTCGCGCGGTGTGTGGCAACGCGTCTTGGCCGCGGCGGCGAGCCGGGCAAGCCACGCCCCAAGGGTGTGCACAAATTCATGGTGGAGTTCTTGGGAGGTCCGCTCGAATCACTGCCATACGGTGTCAAGCCCAAACCCGTTCTGTGGTCATCGTCGGGCACCTTCTCTTATGTTTTTACGGAGGCCGTGCCCGATGGCGTACCCGGTCATTGGCGGGCCCAATTCGATTTCACCGGCGCGGGTCCCAAAGTCGTCGATATGCGGTTGTATCTCAAGAATGGCGAGCAGACTCTCTCCGAGACCTGGCTATATCAGTTCCATATCGCGACGTAGCTCAGCACCCGCGGCTCGCGCACAAGATTAAAGATAACTGAGCCACCAGTCCCTGCGCCGACGCTTGAATCTCGCGTACCGGTAGCAAAGGGGAAACATCAGCACGATGACTGCGATCCAGACCACATAAATGATGCCGACAGGCGCGCCCCATCCCGGCGGTTCGGTAAAAGGGAAATGAGCCAGATCCGGCGATCGAAACGTATTGCCAACTTCACCAAAGCGTACGTAACTCGCGGCAGTGGCGAGCAGATGGATCAGGAAAAAATGCAAGACATAGAAAAACAACGGCACCGTGCCGAGGATGAGCGCGGGGCGAAGCAGTCGCGGCACGCCGTTCTCGAAGGCACCGAGCAGCAACAGCGTCGGCCCCAACGTCATGAGTAAGAACAGCAGCGATGGCGGGTATTTGTTGGTATTGAGAAACGATATGAGCGTCCACAGCACGGACCGTTGCGTCGTCCACGGTACTGGGTCGCCATATACGTTGAACCATCGCAATACGACGAACCCCAATGTCATACCAAAGCCAATCCCCACCAGCAGGCGCCTTCGGCTCACGCCGCTGCCTTGGTAGATTTCTCCGAGGACATATCCGAGCGCGGTGACACCAATCCATGGGATCAATACATAGGCGACCAAGACCACCGAATGGCCGTTGCTGAAGAGGATGCCGGGCGCATGCAGAATCGACCACAGCGGGCGCCAATGTCCGAAACTGCCCGCGTCGATCCCCCCAAGCGCGTTGTGGCCGGCAACTAGAATCACCCCGAATCCCGCAATTAGCCAAGATGGCAGCCAAATCAACCCAGCCAGGAAAATCATCGCCCACCCCAACGCCCATAGAACGGTGATGATGGTGACGTGATAATCGAGGTTGAACTGCAGGGCGAAGCGCATCACCACCAGCTCGAGAAAGATCAGCCAGGCGCCGCGGCCCAGTAAGAACCGCGACAGCGCTGGCTTCGACATGCGAGCGAGCATCAGTCGGGCGCTAACACCGCTCAGCAGAAAGAAGGTCGGGGCACAGATGTGCGTAATCCAGCGCGTGAGAAACAGCGCCACCGTGGTGTTGGCGAGATCGGTTGGCTGCACTGATTGGTCGCCGAAGAAATCGCGCACATGGTCAAGTGCCATCAGCGCGATGATCAGGCCCCGAACCACATCGACCGCTTCGATACGGCTGAGATTTGCTTGATGCGCCGGATTCAGAACACACCCAGCCATGCGAACAGAATCAGATATTCAACCACGTCGCTAAAGTTATGCCCGATGATCGGCGCGACGACGCTCTTGGATTTTTCCAGCCAGTAAGCATAAAGAATCCCCAACGCGAAAGCGTAGAACTGCTGACCCAGAGCTTGCGGCCAATGGCGCGTGTCGAAATTGTGAGCATGCAGCAGCGCGAAGATCAGCGCCGCGATGACCCCGGCCCAATTCATGTTGAAACGGCCGATATGTAGTTTGCCCGGCATGGTCGCCGCCAGATACGTGACCAACAGTGCGCGAAAAGGGATCTCCTCGGTAGGCCCGACATAGACTCCTTCGAAAATGATCCATCCCCAGATGTTTCCCGGCGTGAGTGGAAAACCGGGGTCAGGCTTGGTACGCGCCAACAATTCCGGCGCGTAATCCACAACCGTCATCAACACGCCGAAAAAGGTGCCCCACAAAATTGCGGGCCAGACATAGCTTTTTCCTCGCGGCCAGTGCAGGCCGTAGTCGGCCGGTACCAGCCGGAATTTGAGAACCGCAATGACGATCAGCGCCAGCAAGAGTTGGAGTCCGTGCTGCATATACAGCCATGGCAACACCGGCCCTCTCGGAGATGGCGTATGGAAGATCTTGCTGGAATAAAACGCGCCATAGCCGGCGATGTAGGGCACGGCATAACCGAGCGCCGCCGTGACGAGGATGGGGACGAGCTTCAGACGGAAGCGTGGTTCGATCGGCGTTTCAGCGACGGTCATGGTCTGCATCGCCCTGGTTGGTTTTCGACGAGGCTCAAGCCTTCCGGTTATTGCTTCCGCGCCTCCCGGCTTTCGAGCAGCGTTTGAATCCGGCTCAGCGATTTCATGTAGCGATCCGTTAGAGCTCTGGTTTCGCCCTCCTCAAGACCTTCCGCCAATACGTTGGCGAGGGTATCGATCGCGACTCGTACGGTCATCGACTCATCATGGGTTAATTTGACTCCACTGATCGTAATCACTGCTTCGTCTTGCATGCCAGCTCCGCAACGCCCTTAGAACCTCGAGCGAGGTTACCTGAAAGAGGTCGATCAGAGAGAGCCTACTTCGCAGGCGGCGCCCCGTGCCGCCACAGAATCTGTCAAATCGGCCAAATTCTCCAGTTGTCACAGAAGCGCATTGAGAGACCTGGCCAAAGCCGGTACCTTTTTCCGCCGCCGATAGAACCACAGCGTCAGCGCCACCAGCGAGCCGCCGGGCAACAGCAGTTCTATCGCGGCATACGGAGCGAGACCCTTGAGCGTTGCAAAGACGGCTGCCGCCCAGGCCTGCAGTGTCGGGATCGAGATTCGTGTGGTCATGCGCTATGCCAGCATCGCCAGCTGCAGAACCAGGACGGTTGCGCTCGTAGCGGCCACCGCCAGGAGCCCTTGTGTGAGCCTAAGGATGTAGATGTTGTCCATGTGTGCTTACCTGGTTGCCTGAACTGATCGAACAGGTGACAGAGTGCGCTGCGCGCCCATGCACAACAAACGGACTATTTGATCGACGGTTAAGGAATCCTTAACCTCGTTAGGATTTGCGCGCGTCGACCACGATGGAAATCGGTCGCGGGCGTTCCACTACACGTGAATCATGATCCGGCGTTCGTTGGATGTAGCCTAGGCCGTAGTCGATCGAATCCAATTTGAACGTGCCGTCGCCGTTATTATACTGGAGAAACTGCACCACCCCGTGGGTGCCGAAGAGGCTTTCATTGAAGAGATCACGGACAATCTCGATTGTGGGGAACCACACATGTCCTCCGCCTGTGACCCGGCCGTCGACGAACTTACCGCCGCCGCCGGGATCAAACACGATCTCTCCACGAGGTCCTCGCTGACAACGCTGGATATATTGATCAAAATGGTAGTCTGGAAGACTGAGGCGAAATAGGCCGCCGGGCGCAAGCACGCGGTGTATTTCGTTGAAGATCGGCACCATCTTGCTCAGCTCGATATGCTCAAAAACATCTTCGGACTGAAATACTTCGACGGACCCGTTGGGAATCGGGAACGGCTCGGCGACGTCTTGCTTGATGTTCCGCGTCGACGCATAGAAAGGGGTGACTCCAAAATGCGTGGCGAATTGCGGTAGAGCGCGGCGTAGTTTGCCCGCATAGAGTTTTTTGGTGTTGCTCGCCAGATAATCTTCCCACGAGGGAAATGACAGCGGCCCGTAGCGGCACAGCACATAGTCTGCAATGTCCAAATAACGGGAGATCTGTTCCTTCATGCTGCGTTTCCTGGGGGCGACGCTGTTGACTTCATCGGCTGAGTTTTACCATACGATGACAGTGCCGGCACGGTTGTAAAATTTACCCTGTGCGCCGACCGATTTTTTTTGGTTGGCTAAATTCGCTCAAGACATTCATCATGGCGACACGTAGCAACAATGAGCCAACTCACCGCCGAGCCCATTCCCAAGACCCTGCGCCAACGACTGTTGACCGGCACGAGCTGGCAACTCGGACTCGCCCTGTCCGGAAGACTCTTCACCTTTCTGCTAAGTGTGCTTCAAGGCCGCTATCTCGGGGTGGCGGGATACGGCCAGCTGGCTCTCGTTCAAAACACGCTGCAATTCCTGACGCTATTTGCCGGCGCGGCAACGGGCAGCACATGCACGAAATACCTCTCCGAATTCCAGACGAGCGAGCCCGCCCGCGTGCAGCGTATTCTGGCCTTTTCGATCGGTGTCGTCGTTCTCGGCTCTCTGGCTGCGGGAGGGCTTCTTGCACTGTGCGCGTCTCCCATCGCAGTCCACATCCTGCATCAGCCCTCAATGACGCCGCTTCTGCGGCTGAGCAGCTTCGCTCTCGTTGCGATCTGCATCAGCGGAACATGGGGCGGCGTGCTATTCGGTTTCCAAATGTTCCGCGCGGAATCGATCATTCGCTTCGTCCAGACATTCGCATGGTTCGCTATCTGTATTGCCTTGATGCGCTGGGCGGGCGTGTGGGGCGCGGTCCTGGCTTACAATATCGCCTCCCTGCTGGCCATGACCCTTCTAATGTGGTTCGGGATTCGGGCTCTCAGGAAGCACAATCTTCGCCTCGATTTCCACAACGCGCTCGAGGAAGGTCGAGTGTTCAAAGAGTATTCTCTCGCGGTGATGATGACGACCGCCGTCATCATCGGTTCGCAATACACTGTCTTTGCACTGTTGAGCAGATCGCCGGATGGCGCCAACGCATCGGGGCGTTTCTTTGCGGCGTTTCAGTACAGACTGGTCATTCAATACCTGCCGATGATGGTGCAGACTACCGTAGGGCCCATCGTGGCCGAACTGCTTGGAGCCGGCCAGAGGGAGCGCGCCGGAAGGCTCTACTACACAATTCTCGGTGCCCTCTGCATAGGCCTTGGAGGCTTGTCATTGGTCATGGTTGGGTTTTCAGGCTGGCTGCTCGGCTTGTTCGGCAAGGGATTTCACGGAAGTCCCCTTCTGTTTGCCTCGGTCATGGCTTATGCAGTAACGGTCGCCGGCAATAACCTTGCAGGCATGGCGCTGCAAATGCACGGCAGAGCGTGGATCGCGTTTCGCGCAGATTCTACCGCCGCGGTAGTTACAGTGATTATGGCCTTCATTCTCATTCAACCCTATCAGGATGTGGGTGCGGCGATCGCACTCCAGATCGGGGCGATCGCTCAGTCTCTGGTCTACATGGTTTCGACGCGAGGTCTCGGGCCCATGACCAGGCAAAGAATCGGACTCGTCAGGTATGTCATTGTCGTCCTGTTGGTGCCGCAGATGTGCATGCTTCTTGCAATTGCAAACAGCGGCATTCGAAGTCCCGGACTCTGGCTGGGTGGTACGACGGCCATGGCGTTGCTGCTATGGTCCGGCGTTGGATGGTATCGTCAGGCAAGAGCGGTCGCCTAGGGTCTGAATTCGTGCACCGCTCGAATGACATCGACAGCTCCGCGCAATCCCCGTGCATCGGAAATTGTTGCCTAGACGACGACCTGACCTGCCTCGGCTGCTTTCGATCCTTGGAGGAGATCAAGGAATGGGGGGTCGCCGACGATCATCGGCGCCGCGTCATTCTGCAAAATGCCAAGCAGCGAAGAGCGGCGTCTCAGAGCTGAGACCGCATCGAGCCGCATCGCGTGTCCTCGGCCGCACCGGGTTAACTGTCCCATGACGCAGCTTGACTTCGATGCTGGGCGTGCGAGATTTGACTGCCTGCGATACGGGGACGCCGGTATGATTTATTCGAGATAACATTTATAACTATCTGATAGATATGCCTAAAATAACATTCATTTCCTTCGATGGTCAGCGCCGCACCGTCGAAGTTGCCGCCGGCACAACGCTCATGCGCGCGGCGACTGACCATCGGGTCGAAGGCATTGACGGCGATTGCGGCGGCAACTGCGCCTGCGCAACCTGCCACGTCTACATCGATCCCGTCTGGGCTGATAGGGTTGGCGCGCGCACGGCATGCGAAGTGGATATGCTGAATTTGGTGGCTGAGCTGCGGGACACGTCGCGGCTGGCATGTCAGATTGATGTCGATGCGAGCTTGGACGGTCTGATCGTGGCTACACCCGAATCCCAGCATTGAAGGGAAACGCATCATGAACGCAACTACTCCCCTCCCAGCGCGTCACGCCGACGCACGTGCGCGGGCTTTCGCCCTCCCTTTGGATCTGTTGGATCCAGCAGATCCCCAAGGTTTTGTGGATGACACGGTGGGCTATGTGTTCGAGCGGCTCAGACGCGAAGATCCGGTGCACCGCTCCCACAGTCCTGTGCCCGGCATCGACACCTATTGGTCGGTCACGCGCTATCAAGACATCATGCATGTCGACAGCCATCACGAGCTCTTTTCCTCCGAGGGAGGGATTACGCTCATGGACTTTCCCGCTGATGATGAACAGAAATTGAAAATGTTCATCGCCATGGACCCGCCGAAGCATGACGAGCAGCGCAAGGCAGTGAGTCCAATCGTGGCGCCGGCGAATCTCAACAATTGGCGCGAACTGATCCGCCGGCGCACCAGCCAAGTACTGGACAGTCTGCCGCGCAATGAGACATTTGATTGGGTGGACAAAGTCTCAATAGAGCTGACCACCTACATGCTGGCAACGCTGTTCGATTTTCCGCTGCAGGACCGGCGGCTTCTCACGTATTGGTCGGACATCTCCACCGCGAACAAACTTACCAATCCTGACGCTCCTGAGCCCGAAGTTCGCATGGCCGAGCTGCGCAAGATGTTGGAATACTTCACGCGGTTGTGGAACGAGCGCGTCAATGAGGCGCCGCGTTCCGACCTGATCTCGATGCTGGCGCACGGACCTGCGACCCGCAATATGGGCCCGCTCGAATACATGGGAAATCTGGTGCTCCTGATCGTTGGCGGCAATGACACGACCCGCAACTCGATGACCGGCGGCCTGCTGGCCTTGAACGACTTTCCTGAGGAGATGGCCAAGCTGCGGGCCAATCCGGCGCTGATTGAAGGAATGGTCTCTGAGATCATCCGCTGGCAGACGCCGCTGGCCTATATGCGGCGCACTGCCGTGAGGGACACGGAACTCGGCGGCAAGCAAATCAAGCAAGGCGACAAGCTCGCCATGTGGTATTTGTCCGGCAATCGCGATGCGACCGCGATTCGTGAGCCGGATCGATTCATCGTCGACCGCGAACGCCCGCGCCAGCATCTCTCATTTGGCTTCGGGATTCATCGCTGCGTGGGCAATCGCCTTGCCGAATTGCAGTTGAAGATTTTGTGGGAAGAGATTTTGCGCCGCTTCGAGCGTATCGAAGTGGTCGGCGAGCCGACGCGTGTGCGCTCGGCGTTCGTGCGAGGTTTCAGCAAATTACCGGTGCGCATCGCAGGTTGATGCCGCGGGAGCCCAAAATGATCTCATCGCCCTCGGTTGTGACCTCGCTGCCCGATTCGCCGGCCGATTCAATGCGGGCTCTGCTGCGGATTCAACAAAATGCCTTTCAGGGCGACATGTCGCCCTCTCGAGCGGTACGCCTGGATCGGCTGAAGCGCTTGAATCTACTGATCGAGTCGCACGCCGACGAATTTGCCGCCGCGATTTCCAGCGATTTTGGCACGCGCTCGCGCATAGAGATCCGCATTACGGAAACCCTGTTTCTACAAAGCGGAATTCGCCACGCCATTCAAAATCTTTCGCGCTGGATGAAGGCGCGCCGCGTCTCGACGGCGCTGGCCTACCGTCCGGGGAAATCCATGATCATGCGCCAGCCGCTCGGCGTGATCGGGATCATTAGCCCCTGGAACTACCCGCTGCAGCTCGCGCTGGCGCCGCTCATTGGCGCGTTGGCCGCGGGCAATCGCGCCATTTTGAAGCCATCGGAGCTGACGCCGGCATTCTCTCGAGCCTTGGCCGACGCCATCGCCAAGACTTTTGCAAGCGATGAGGTCGCGGCGGTGACGGGCGATGCCTCTGTCGGAAAGCTATTTGCCGCCCTGCCCTTTGACCACTTGGTCTTTACCGGTTCGACCGCAGTCGGACGGGAAGTCGCCCAGGCGGCAGCCAACAATTTAACCCCCGTCACCTTGGAACTTGGGGGTAAGTCGCCGGCCATCATCGACGCCTCGTGTGACCTCGAGAGCGTGATCGACCGGATCGCGTGGGGAAAATTGATCAACGCGGGACAAACCTGTATCGCGCCCGATTACATGCTGGTGCCGCGCAACGATGTGGATCGCTTCGTTGCGCGACTACGCATCAGCATGACGCGTTTGTATCCCAAATTCCGCTCAAATCCGGACTATTCCGCAATCATCAGCGAACGCCATCTGCGCCGTCTGCGCGAACTCATCGAGGATGCACGCGCGCGCGGCGCAGCCGTCATTGAGATCGAACCCTTGGATCCGTCTGTGGCTGCCGCCGCAAGGCAGCTGGCCCCAACCTTGCTGCTCAATGTAACCGACAGCATGCGAGTCATGAATGAAGAGATCTTCGGTCCGGTCCTGCCGATTGTTCCCTACGACACGCTGGCAGAGGCGCTGGCGTATATAAACCGGCATGAGCGGCCGTTGGCGCTTTATTGGTTCGGCCGGAATTCGGCGGCGCGTGATCAGGTCCTCGCCGGCACGATAGCCGGCGGCGTGTCGATCAACGATACCTTGCTGCACATCGCGCAAGAAGGCCTGCCCTTCGGCGGCGTCGGGGCATCCGGACAAGGCCACTATCATGGCGAGTTCGGGTTTCGGCAATTCTCCAAGGAGAAGCCGGTGTTCATTCAATCGCGCTTCTCGGGCGGCGGCATCATCCGTCCGCCTTACAAACCCTCGATCGAGCGTGTTTTGAGCTGGCTCTCGCGCTTTACCTGAAAAGAATCCTTTAGGAAAGCGTGGCGGGATTCGCCATCCTTTTCGGTTGTAGTGGAAGAGCCCATGAATGCCCTTCTGACTGCACGCCGTCACTTCGATCGCCGTTTCTATTTCGGCGCGGGCCTGGTTGCTCTCGGATTGGTGTTTTGGGGATTTGCGCCCAGCTACTATCTGAAGCTGATTTTCGGCACGCCGCAACTCTCGACGCGGCTGCATATTCACGGCGCCGTCATGAGTTCCTGGCTGGCGCTGTTTTTTGTCCAGGCCTGTCTGATTTCCGCTCGCCGCACGGATTTGCATCGGCGTTTAGGGATCCTCGGAATCGTGATCGCGATCGGGGTCGTCTTACTGGGCTCGACAACGACGTTCAACGCGGCAGCCCGCGAAGTCGGCCGTCATTCCGCCGAGGCGAATGCCCGCGTCACGGTGCTGTGTTTCGAGCTGGTCCAGATGATGCTGTTTGCGGGCCTCGTCGCCGCCGCAATCGGGATGCGCCGTCGTCCCGATTATCACAAACGGCTGATGCTGCTGGCCACCGCCTGCATGATGCCATCCGCGTTCTCCAGAATACCGCTCGACCTCACCTTCATCGTGTCGGGCAACATGTCGATTTTGCTGCTGTTCGATCTATGCGTGATGGTCCCCGCGGTGATCGATACCCTGCGTAATCGCCGCTTGCACCCGGCATTCGGCTGGGGCGGCTCCATTGCCCTCGCCGCGCTGAATCTGGCGTATCCAATCGCGATCAGCCCGCAGTGGCTGCGCTTGGGCACCTCGCTGGTCGCTTAAGATGCAAAAGCGGCGAATCAATGTTTCGTTTCCAGTTCGCTGCTGCCATACAGCGCGGAGTCTTTAGGAATCGGCTCGTTCCAAACGTAATGGCTGAACCAGTCAAGGTTCGCCTGCACCAGCGCCAGCGCCGATTTCGGCTTATCGATGCCATGGCCAAATCCCGTGTAGAGAATCAATCGCGCGTCGACGTGCTGGTCGAGCAGTCCTCGGTAAAGCTCGAAGGCATCGGGAACCGGCACTCGATGATCCGCGCTGCCGTGCTGGATCAGGGTGGGGGTCTTTGCCTGGCGAATGGTCGTGATGGGCGAGGTCTTGGCGTAGATCTGCGGGTCGTCCCAGGGAGTCGCGCCTAAATACTGCGGCGTAAAAGGCGTGATATCGGTGCTGACGTAATACGTGGTCCAATCGCTGATGCCGGCACCGACGGAAATTGCCTTGAAGCGATCAGTGTGCGTCGTGAGAAAGGCGGAAATGTAACCGCCCTGCGACCAGCCCATGGCGGCCAACTTGTTGGGGTCGACCATGCCCTTGGCAATCAGGGAATCGACGCCGCTCATCACGTCCCACATATCGCCGACGCCGAGGTTTCGCACATTGAGTGCGCGAAATTTGGCGCCGTAGCCGGCGCTGCCGCGATAGTTTGGCTCGAGGACCAAGGCGCCCTTCTCGAGGAAGGCTTGCACCGGGTATGCATAGTCATTGGGCAGAAATCTGGGCTGTGAAACTCCGGTGGGGCCGCCGTGAATCTTGACCAGCAGCGGGTATTTGCGCTTCGGATCATAGTCGGCGGGCTTGTGCAGCACCCCTTCAATCACGGTGCCGTCTTTGCTCTTCCACGAGACGACCTCCACGCTGCCGAGCTTCCAGGCGCTGACCTGCGCCGTCTGGTCAGTGAGTTTTTTCGGCGCAAAGCTCTTCGCGCTCGAGATATAAAGCTCCGTCAAATGGATCGCATCGTCCGCCGTGAAGGCAATGGCGGCGCCATCGGGCGTCACGCTCGCCTCGTCGATGATCAAACGATCATCTGTGGACACGGGCTGGATTTGCCAGCTGGAGCCATCCAATTGGAACAATTTTGCCGTCATCTTCTGGGTGGCGGCGAAATACAGTCCGCCGGGGACCCACCCAAGCGCGTCGGGGTCTTCATCGAAACTTTGTGTCAAATCGCGCACATCCGCGGCGGTGGTGGCCGGTTTCTTCACGACGGTCGCAATATCGACCAAAGCGATGTGGGTATTGGCATAAAAGAATTTCGGCTGTCCGAGACTGGTAACAAAGGCCAGCTGCCGCCCATCCAAGGAAAACATGGGGGCGCGGTCCGGGCCCGGCAGGGCGACGATTTTTGTCACCGTCCCCGGGCTTACGCCGGCGGCTCGCGGAAGATCCATCAAATAAATATCTTCGTCCATATTGAAGGCCAACAGCGGATTGTGACCGGCGCTGAACGCAACGCGATCGGACTGTCCCGAGATCGCGAACGATTTGATGGTCAGGGCGGGATCGGAGGTCAACTGCATCGCGCTTTGCGGCTGAAGCGCCTTGATGGCGGCGTCGGCATCGACGCCCCACAGCTGATGTTGCTCATAATCTTTCTCGACGACATCGTAGGCGCTGTAGCGCTCCTTGCGCGCCTTGCTGGCTTTGTTGGGCGGCTCCGCCGCGGTAAATACAATCCACTTGCCATCCTTCGTCCACTGAAACTCATCGACGTCGGTCTCCGATTTGGTGAGCGGCCAGGCTTCGCCGCCATCCGGAGCGATGACCCAGATTTGCTTTGCGGCCGGCTTTGCCGCGGACGTGCCGCTTTTGCCGTCCTCCTTTGCGGCCGCATCTTTCTCGACGGCCGCATACGGTTCGATGACGTTCGCCTCGCGCTCGGTAACGAAGGCGAGCCAGCGGCCGTCCGGGGACCATGCCGCCGATGCGACCGATTTCTTGCCGCGTGTCAGTTGCACCGCTTTGCCGGTGCCCACATCGACCCGCCATAGCTGCCAGACAAACTCATTTTCCTTCCAATTGGTCTCGCGCTGTAGATAGGCCACCGAACGGGCATCGGGCGAAATCGCCGGGGCACGGATGCTCGTACGGCTCAAGGACTCCGCGAGCGTCGCCACGTGCGAACCTTGGCCGAACCCGCTCAACGGCAGCACGCTCAAGGCGCAGGCCATCAAGGCTGACCGGCATCCGCCCTGGGTGCTCATTTGCCCACCTGAACCGGAATGGGCGGCGCTGTTTTGCGTGGAACTTCCGGGGCATTCTTGAGCTGCTGCAAGACCTCGGCGATAGCCGCATCCAACTGCACATCATTGCCGGCGTTTACGGCCAGCGGGTCCAAGGTCACCTCGACATCCGGAGCAACGCCTTCATTCTCGACGCGCCACTCACCCTCCGGCGTAAACACTCGAAAGAACGGTACGCTGAGAAATCCACCGTCGATCAACGAGGGATTGGCGGATATCCCGATCAATCCGCCCCATGTGCGCGTGCCGATGAGTTTGCCGAGGCCCAGCCGCCGAAAGCCGTACGGCAGAAAATCGCCGCCGGACCCTGCGTCCTGATCGATTAGCATGGCTTTGGGTCCGTAGATGGCGCCGGCGGGCGTGTTGAATACCAAGGCGTCCCGATCTTTCCATCCGGAAAGATACTTGCGGTTCAGGACCTCCAGGACATAGTTGGCGGCTTGGCCACCACTGTTGCGGCGATCGTCCACGATGAGCGCCGGCTTATCGACCTGGGCAAAGAACATGCGGTTGAAAAACGTGTATCCATCGCCGGCGGTATCGGGCAGGTACACATAGGCCACTTTGCCGCCGCTCTTGCGCTCCACGTATTCACGATTGGCTTCGACCCAATTCCATTGGCGCAGCGCCGCCTCACTCGCAATGGGAATAACCAGTGCGGTGTGAGAGCCGCTCTGTCCGGCGCGGCTCACGGTCAAGGAGACCTGTTTACCCGCGGTGCCCTCGAGCAGCGAGAAAATGTTCACAGACGCGTCTAACGGATGACCGTTGATCGCCAATATCGTGTCGCCTTCCTCGACATCGACTCCGGCAGTCGCAAGCGGCGCGACGATGAACGGATTCCAGCGATCGCCGTGATAGATCTTTTGAATTCGATATTGGTTGTTCTCGACCGTGAAGTCGGCGCCCAATAAACCGGTCCCTGTCGGCGTTGCCGAATAGACATCGCCGCCGCCCGTGCGGTTATGCCCGACTTGCATTTCGCCGATCATTTCGACCAACAACTCGCTCAGGTCTTCGCGGCGCTGCACGAACTGCAGCAGCGGCTCATAGCGTGCGCGAATCGCAGTCCAAGCCAGTCCATGCATTTTGGGATCGTAGAAATACTGTTGTTCCATGCGCCAGGCTTCATCGAAAATTTGCCGCCACTCCTGGCGGGGATCGACGAGCATCTTCACGTTGCTCAAATCGACCGGCTTCGACTCGAGCTTCTCGTTGGCATCCGCGACTTCCAGCTTGTCTTCGCCCAAGATGAGGAGAAGTTTCTTTTTGTCCGCGCTGGCCGAAAAATCGACCAGATGCGATTTGAGCAGCTTTTCCTCGCGTTCCTCGAAATTGAATCGATACAAATCCGCATTGGCATTGGCGTCCGGACCCGGGGGTTCGAGGCTCGACCCCGGCTGTCGCCGAGCGATGTAGAACAAGGCGCCATCCGCGCCGACGACGAGACGCTCATAGTTACGTTCTGCGACGGGAATCGGCACGAATCGCTGCGACAACCCGAAATCAACGCGCGTGGGTTTGATCGTCGTGTCGGCTTTGTCGTCCTCGCCGCCTTTCTTAGATTTGGCTTCCGAGTCGGACTTGGCGGCATCCTTATTCTTTTCTTTGTCGGGGCCTTTGCTGCCCTTTGCGTCCTCATCGCCGCTCTTTGGCGGCAAGGGAGAATGCCCGGCGGCGGAGAGCACGGCCGCATAGACGGCCATGCGCAACGGACGCTCCTGCGTCGACATGTCGAGCGACACGCGCGTGGGGCCCGCATCGATTGATGCGGTGAAATACAGCAGATCGTTGCTGCCGAACACCGGCGTATCGGTTTGAACGAAGGAGTCGGTCAAATCGATGTTTTTCGAGGCTGCGAAACTGTGCAGCCGCACCTGGGTGAAATAATTCTCCCCGATCACGGTATAGGCGAGCCACTGGCTGTCGGGCGAGAAATCCACCCGGAAGCTGAGCCGGCGAGGCGTTGAATCGATGAGGGTGACTGCGTCGGTCGTGAGGTCGATCGCGTAAAGATGCAGATGATTATCCTCAAACGCGGCGCGGTGGCCGTCCGGCGACAAGCCCAGCAGGGTAAAGTAGCCCATCTTTCCCAACGCATGCCGCACAGGTTTCTCCAACCCGGCTGCATCGCGTATCAGTAGAGCTTGAGCGCCGCCCTCGTCGCTCAAATAGGCGACGCGTTGACCGTCCTTGCTCCACAGCGCATCGGATTCGCGCACCCCGGAGGTTGCCGTGAGATTGCGAACCGAACCATCCTTGACCGGAACGCTGAAAACATCGCCGCGGGCTGTGACCAGCACGCGCTTGCCCGTGGGGGACAGCTGTGCGGCGGTTATGTTCTTCGCGGCGTTCTTCCACTGCGGCCGCGCCTGCAAGGATTGCGACTCGAGGCGGATCGCGAGCGGCTGAACTTGGCCGCTGTTCACATCCAGCGTTTTCAACTGACCGCCGGCCTCATACACAACGGTGTGCTCATACGCGCCCGCGTTGCGCACGTCCCACACCGTTTCATGCGTCAGTTGTCGCACGGCATGCGTGTGAGTGTCGTACAGGTATAGGTTGGCCGCGCCATCGTTGCGGTCGGAAATAAAGGCCACATCATCGCCAATCCACATCGGATTGCTGTCGGAGGCATTTACGTGCGGAATTTTTTCCAGCTGCTGGCCGGCCGGATCAATTATCCAAATCGGCGGTGTATCGCCGCCGCGGTGCTGGCGCCAACCGCTGATGCCGGAGTAGGCCATGATGTAAGGGCGATACGCCAGGCGCTTGCCGTCGGCGGACCAGGTCCCCTCGACGGCGACGGCTTTCATGACTTTCTTTTCGTAGCCTCCGGTAAGCGCCACCTCGTAGAGTTGGGTGCTGCGACTGTTGGCGACTTCGCGACTGGAGGTGAACAACACCCGCTTGCCGTCCGCGCTCCATCCCGTGACCACATCGGCCGCCGGATGCCAGGTCAGACGCCGCGGTTGACCGCCTTCGGTGGGCACGACATAGACATCGGTATTATTGTCGTAGTTGGCCGAAAACGCGATCCAACGCCCATCGGGCGAAAAATGCGGTGCAAACTCGGACGCAGGATGCGCGGTAATTCTGATCGGGCGGCCGCCGTCGCGATCGCTCACCCAAATGTCGCCGCCGTAGACGAAGGCTAGATGATCTTTTGATACGGCAGGTTGGCGCAGCAGGCGCGTCTCCGAATCATCCGCCGCATTGGCGGCTCCACATTGCAATAACACAAACAAGCTTAAGAATTGAAGTAACGTTCCGCGCAACTGCATAACACCCCTGCTCTTATCAAGTTGTAAATCGTCCGGCAAGCCCGGAAAGCTCTGACCAGCAATAGCGCACGACGTTCACTTCAGTTGCGTCCGGCGCCAACTCAGCGTGACGCAGCGTGTTGACCCCGCCCAGTCGTTCATAGAAGCGGCGCGCCGCCAGGTTTTGCTCGTATACCCACAGATGCAAGCGGCCGTAGGGATTGGAGCGCCATACCTGCCCCGCCACGGCGGTCATGAGCTGCCTTCCCAAACCCTTCCCTTTGAGGTCGGGGAGAACATGCAGGTTGTCCAACAGGCAACCCCACTCCGGATCCGCCTCGAGAAATGCGCACGCAAAGCCGCGGATAGCGCCTCCTTGTTCGTCCACCAACACAAACTGGTCGGCCCGTTCGGGCTCAGCCAGGCGGGTGTGCCACAGCACACGCCGATTCTCCGGCAACGGGCCGTGCAGGAAATCGTCGCTAAGAATTCCACGGTAGGCTGTCTGCCAGCTGCGGGTGTGCAACTGCGCAATTGCGACGGCGTCCGCCAATCCCGCTGCACGAATCGTCATAGATGTTTCTAGCGCGCGCGCAGGACGATTTGGTCGGCTTGTTCCGTAGCCTGAAGATCAAAGGCGTGTTCCAGACTCTTGACCCACCCGCCGATGTTTTCGCGTTCGACCGTGCCGGTGATGATCAGCGAGCCCATGCTCTCAGTCTGCAGCACAATCCGCTTCTGGGCATAGCGATTCACATCCTCCAACACGTAACGCAGCGGTTGTAGGTGAAACGCAAGATGTCCGATCTGCCATCCGGTGGCAGGATCTTCCATTTTGGTGGGTTCTTCGATCCCTGCGCTGCCAGCCGTGGTCTGTTGACCGGCGTCCACATGCACGCTTCGCAGCTTGGGTTTGAACCCCTGTAGCAAAGGCAAAAGGCCGACGACGGGCTTGACCACGACTTGGCCTTCAGTGACCGAAACAACGTCACGATCGCTATCACGCTCGACATTGAACTCCGTTCCAACGGCGATGATGGTCGCATCGCCGGCTCGCACTTTGAATGGACGCGCGGAATCCTTCGCCACCTTGAAGAAAGCCTCGCCCCGGGTCAGCTCGATGGCGCGAACTTTCTCGGACAGCGCCACCTCGATGCGCGTGTTGCCGCCCAGCGAAATGACGGAACCATCGGCCAACGTGAGGCGGCGATTTTCGCCAATTTCAGTCTCAAACACGTTGGCCCCGGTCGGCGTTTTCAAGACCGTAAAGATGAGCCCAAAGACGGCGATCGAGGCAGCGACACGGAGCGTTGCCCAAGACCAGCGCTGCGCTCGCCGCGACTTGCGCTCCTCGAGTGGAGGTTTCCAGTCTCTAATGGGAACCGAAGCATCATAGCGATCGCGCTCCAGCAGAGCCAGGGGCACCGCCGGGGGCGCGGGGACGTCGCGCAACGCTTGCGATAACTCCTCCATGCGGGCAAAGGCCTCCGCGTTAGCCGGACTTTCCTGAATCCACGCCTGCCAGGCGAGGGTTTCCTCCAGCGATACCTCGGTGCTCTGCAATCGGACCAACCAATCCGCCGCGATCAGCTGCAGGGGATCATTTTCGATTTCATCTGAAAGCGGCATGGGTTGCTCAGCCATTGCGTTCAAGGTCCATGTGGGCGCGGCAGTGAAGCAATGCTCTGACGACGTATTTGCGCACCATGCTGTCGGTAATGCCGAGCCGGCGTGCGATGGTCGCGGCATCGAGCCCGTGTATTTGATTCATAACGAAGGACTCCCGGCATTTGGGCGGCATGCTCTCAATCAGCGCTCCGAGGTGATTCAGTGTTTGCTCGCCGGAGAGTTGCCGTTCGGGCGTGCGGTTTTCCGCCAATTCCGTGAAGAGCCCGCGCCCTGCTACTTTGTCGAAGTATTGATGCCGTCGACGCCGATCTATGGCGATGTTCGCGGCGGTCTTAAAGAGGAAAGCCCGCAGATAGCTGACGGCTCCGGGCTGATCCAAGCTCAAGAGCCGCACATAGGCCTCCTGCGCAACTTCAAGGGCCTCGTTATGAGAGCCCACACGTCCGCGCAGAAAACGAATCAATGCCTCATTGTGTTCGCGAAACAGCCGCTCAACCACGCTAGCCCGCGATTCCTCGCTATCGGGAACCGGGTCAGCCACCTGCTGAGGGTTGGGCGGCGGCACACTCACTGCAATCACCATGAGGGTTTTTTAAGTTCTTTAAGTCTAGCTTAGACGAACGGCGCGCAGAAAACGGGAATGCGCGGGCGGCTCTGTCATGTCCCTGGAACCGTTCCCGCTCCCCACTGCGCCTATTTGACCATCAATTCGACCGCCGTGTGGATGATTCGAAGGTCTTTAATAAAAACGTCAAAATCCATTCCCGTATTCAAATTCTCATTCGTCTTACCTCTAACAAGCGGATATCAAGCCGCGTGAGGGGATGCCAATGAACGTTACGAGAGCCGTCAAACAGTTGATGCGCGGCGCGACAGCGCTGCTGATCGTCCTAGGCCTATCGGTCGTCATCGGCATCCAGCCGAGCGTAGCCGCGATCGATCTCGCCCAGCAGAGGCAGTTCGACATCGCACCGCAACCGCTCTCCTCCGCACTGCTCAAGTTCTCGGCGCAATCAGACATCCAGGTCACTGTGCCCGGTCAGCTTGCGGAAGGGAAGCAATCCCCGGGGGTCGTCGGCAAGTTCAATGCCGGCAGCGCGCTGGCGATTTTGCTCAAGGACACGACGCTGCACTACGACGTCGTGGATGGGAGCACGGTAGTCATAACGGGACCCGGCGAGCGCAAAGCAGCGCGCAACGAATATCAGAAAATGAACGATCCCGTGCTCGCTGCGGCGGCGGCGCCATCAGGCCAGGAAATCAAACTCGCTCAGGCCCCCTCAACCAGCGCGCAGTCGCCGTCAATTCAAAACCCGAGCACCGTAACGACCACGTCCGCGACGAGCGATTCCACCGCCGCTCTCTCCGAGATTGTGGTCACCGGCACGTCGATTAAGGGGCTGGATGCGGAAACCGCGCTGCCCGTGACGGTGCTGAGGGCCGAAGACATTGCGAGAACGGGTGCGACCTCCGCGGAAGATTTGTTCCGCTACATCAGTTCCGCGAGCAGTTCCGGCAGCACGGTCCAGGCGCAGGCCACCGGCAACCAGACCGGCTCGATTTCAACCATATCACTGCGCGGCCTAACCTCGGCGCGAACCCTGATCTTGATCAACGGCCTGCGATCCGCCCCGTACGGCGGCGGATCGACAGGCACCGCCGGCAACTCGGTCGACATCAGTTCCATTCCCGTCGCGGCCATCGAACGGGTGGAAATCTTGGAGGACGGCGCCTCGGCTATTTACGGCAGCGACGCCATCGCCGGCGTGGTGAACTTTATTTTGAAAGATAATTTCCAAGGCGTTGATACCAGCGTCTATGGCGGCGCACCTACCCGGTCCGGCGGCGGCACTGAGCAGCAAGGAAACTTCTTTGGCGGGATCGGTGATTTGAAGACCGACCGCTATAACGTCAACTTGGGCCTAAGTTTCGACCACACTCAAGAGATCCTCGGCGCCTCGCGCCCTTTCGCGACTCGTTACAGCCCGCAATTCGGCAACGATGTCACCTCATCGTTTGCTTTCCCGGCCAACATCGCTGTATTTCCGGCGCCCCCTAAAGGCAGCCCCACCACGATCAACCCCGCAGCGGGAGCGTGCGCGCCATCGCTCAACGACGTGAACTACCCGGCCCAGTGCCGGTTTGACAACTCGGCCTACGATTCGCTGCAGCCCGATGTGAAGAGGGGCAACGGCTTGTTGAATGCGCATTACCAGCTCACGGACACCACCCAGCTGTACGCGGAATTGGCCTTCGCACAGGTCGAAACCCTTACTCAGGTGCAGCCGGTACCGCTTTCTTATCAGAACCCGTTGCTGCCCGGTAATCCGTTTCTCGCGTATCAGGCCAATTTGCTGGCGACCCAATATCCGACCTACCACAACCCGGCCATCACGCCGACCGCCGCAGCGTTCCTCTTGCCGCCCACCAGCCCGTATTATCCGACGGCCTTTGCCGCGGCCAATGGCATGGCGGGACTGCCCTTGAACTTGATCTATCGCGACTTTGCCAACGGCCCTCGCGTGGAGGAAGACACGTCCGACACCACCCGGGCCGTGGGCGGTTGGAAGGGCAACCTCCTCGGTTGGGATTTCGACACCTCGATCCTCTATAGCCAGGTCAAGGTGAAGGAGGATTTGAAGTCCGGTTTCCCGTTGTATTCCGAGATCATGCCGATCTTGGACAGCGGCAGCATCAATCCCTTTGGCCCGACCACCGACCCGTCTGCACTGGCGGCGGCCAAGGGCGCGGAATTCGTCGGTCAGGACTGGAGTTCCGAGACCTCGCTCACCAGTTTGTCCGGCCACGCCAGCCGTCCTTTATTTGACCTGCCGGGTGGCCCGTTCAGTGCCGCCGTGGGCGCAGAAGTGCGCCGCGAAACCTTCATCTACGATCCGTCCGGCCCGATTCAAACCGGCGATATCACCGGAGAGGGCGGCAATCAGCTGCCGGAAAATGCGGCGCGCAGTGTCGAATCGGCCTATCTCGAAGTGAACATGCCGATTGTGCACTCGTTGGACGCCGACGCGGCGGTTCGCTATGACCACTACCAAAATGTGGGCAGCACCGTGAACCCCAAGGGTTCGATCAAGTTCCAGCCGGTCGATTGGTGGTTGTTGCGCACTTCGGTAGGTTCAGGCTTCCGCGCACCTTCCTTGACAGACCTGTACGCGGCGCAGGCCACCAGCGTCACAGCGAACGGCACGCGGGACCCCATCAAGTGCCCAACGTTCGATCCAAATAACCCGGCCTGCAGCTTCCAATTCACCACCGTAACGGGGGGCAACCCCAACCTGAAACCGGAAAAGTCGGACACCATAACCTTGGGTACGGTGTTCCAACCGACCAAGGACTTGAGCCTTGGCTTCGATACCTTCTGGATCTACTTGAAGAATACGATTGTCGTGGGCGGACTTCCGGTTGCGACGATTTTGCAAAACACCGCTTCCGCGACGCAGTTCGCCAGCCTGATTACGCGCGATGCCAACGGCAATATCATCTTCATCAGCCAGACCAACGCGAATCTCTTTAAAACGAATGTCACCGGTACGGATGTCGATTTCAAATACGCTTTCGACATCGGCGATTACGGACGGATCAGTTTCTTACTCGACGGCACGTACTACTACAAATTCTCCACGCAAAATCCGGACGGCAGTTGGACGGGCCAAATCGACAAGGGCATCAGCACCGAGCCCGGCGTCATTTCCCGCTGGCGCCATACTGCCTCGTTGGTTTACAGCATCCGTAATTGGGACGCGTCGCTCATCGAGCACTTCCAGAAGAAATATCACGATTCCGCCAGCACCATCACCGGGGCGAATCGCGATGTGGGCGCTTATGATACGTTGGACGGACAGCTGTCCTACCACCTGAACACAGCGTGGACCTTCACCGCGGGTATCATCAATATAGGCGACACCGCTCCGCCGTACGCCAACTATGCCTCGTCGGCGAATAACTTCGTCGGCGGCTACGACTTGTCGTATGGCGATCCGCGCGGACGGTTCATCTATGGCCGTGTCGGATTCCAGTTCCGCTAAATAGCGCGAACCCGGCTAGCGGATCGGACTGCAGCGATATAAATCGATGGAAGTCGATGCCTGGCTGGAAGTCTTGTACACCACGACATAGTCGATGCCGAGGACGATTTTGACGCCGACGACACCGCTGTAATTCTTATAGGTTTTATCGTGAGTTAAATCGATTTCGCTCGAACCGATCAACGCTTTGCGATACCAGGTCTCGACTGCCGTCAGCGAATCCGAGGTATCCGCCCAAAAGCGCATACACCAATGCCCTAGCGTATCGGTCTTGAAGGTGCCGCCCATTACCGCGCGGGTGAGATTCGGGTAGGCAGGCAGACCGGTCAGATTGCTCGTGTCGCCTGATAGCGCCTGCGGCGCAAAGACGAGCAGTTGCACCGCCATGAGTATCGCAGCCAATTTACTTCGCTTAAGCGGCATGAACCTGCAGGTCTCGCAAGGGCACTGTACGGCTTATCGACCGATGGCTGCGAAACTTGAGGGTGTAGACCAACGCTTACAACAAGGGTTGTAGGCCGCCGACGGTGGCTCAACGGGCCAGCGCGTACGATCGCCACTTCTACCGTTGGAGCATACATGTCAAATATACAAAGAATTCTTCGGGGCGGAATGCTATTGGGGCTCATGGCACTCTCATCCGCCTGCGTCGTCGCAGGGCCGGGTCATGAGCATGAGGGTTATTACGATCGCGATCACAACCGCTATTACCACGAGAACGCGTGGCACGATTGCGGCGAGCGCGACGAGCATTGCCGCTGATCTGACGATTGATCGGCATATGCCATTGAGCAGGCGGCAACGCCTGCTCAATGGCGTCCTGGCGCTCGCCGCAAGCGCCGCGCTTAACGCGGTTGCATCCGGATCCCGCCGTCGACTCGAATACACTCGCCATTGATATAGTCGTTCTCCACGATCGCCACAGCCAGTTGAGCGATCTCATCGGGTTTACCCAGTCTTTTTGGATACAGCACCGATTTGGCGAGTGCATCGAGGACTTCCGTGGGGAGGCTCCCGAGCAGTGGGGTCTCAATCAAGCCGGGCGCAATGGTGTTGACGCGAATACCGATGCTCGACAAGTCGCGGGCCATCGGAAGAGTCATGCCCACGATCCCCGCCTTGCTCGCGCTATAGGCAACCTGACCGATCTGTCCATCGTAGGCAGCCACCGAGGCGATGTTGACGATGACGCCGCGTCCGCCGTTCGAGTCCAGCGGCTGATTCTTCGCGATCTGTTCCGCGCACAGCCGAGACACGTTGAAGGTGCCGGTTAAATTCACTGCGATGGTCTTGTTCCATGCCGCGAGCGGGAAGGGGCCGTCCTTGCCAAAAGTTTTGTGGGCACTGCCGATCCCGGCGCAATTGACGCAAATGTGAATCGCGCCCAAGGCAGTCATGGTCTTAGCGATGGCGGAGGAAACGGAACTCTCATCCGCCACATTGACGTTCTCGAAGAGCGCGCCGGAACCCAGGCTCCTTGCGACCTCCTGTCCTGCGGCCTCATTGAGATCAAAGATGGCGACGCGTCCGCCCTTCTCCGCCATGGCATGCGCCACCGCGCGACCGATCCCGGAAGCGCCCCCTGTGATCACGACCCCTGCCGCAGCAATTTTCATAAGTTCCACCCCTTCGCCACTTATTTCTCTATTTATCAAAACTATACATATGATATATAATGTGATGTATAGATACCAAGGTTGCAGTCACCCGGCCAGAGCAGTGTATCGTCGCGCGATGAAATCAGCACCAGACTCAAAGACCCACCACCGCTACGGATCCGGCGCCATTACCTTTCACTGGCTCATGTTCGTGCTGGTAGTGGTTGTCGGAATATTGGGCCTACTGCACGATTCCTGGCCAAAGCAAACCCAGCGGTTTTGGATCAATATCCATGCCCTTCTCGGACTTCTGCTGTGGTTCACATTGATGGCGCGTTTCGGGTGGCGTCTAGCGCACCAGCCGCCGCCGCATATGGAAAGCATTGGTACGGTTTCGCGCCGCGCCGGGGCATTGATGCACTTCGGGCTGTATGCCCTGCTGTTTGTCACGCCCATTGTCGGAATCATCACGTTTATCTATCACGGCCGCGTCTTTGATTTTGGGATCTTCAAGGTCGATTTTGGAGTCAAGTCGAATCGAGCCATCTTTCATCCGACTGAAGATCTGCACGGCTACTTGGCCTATGCGATATTTGCGCTCGCCGGCATCCACGCACTGACCGCCCTTTGGCATCAGTTCATATTGCGCGATGGGTTGCTGGATCGCATGTGGCCGGCCCGGCGCTGACGACAAGTCGAATCGGAACGGCAGGATGGGCACTGCCCAAAGCGTTGCGGCTCAATCAATCGGCAAACAAGTCAGTGCTCGAGCACTATGCCGACCGGTTCAATGCCGTCGAAATCAACTCCTCTTTTTATCGGCCGCACCGTCGCTCCACCTATGAGCGCTGGAGCGCCAGCGTGCCCGATTCATTTCGCTTCTCGGTCAAGCTCCCTAGGGTGATTACGCACGAGCTTGGTCTTGTGGGATGCCAAAGCGAAACGGTGTCCTTCGTGCAGAGTGCCAGTGGACTCGCACACAAATTTGCGGTGCTTTTAGTGCAGCTGCCGCCAAGCCGCAAATTCGACGAGTCCGCGGCGGCGGCCTTTTTCAAGGTGCTGCGCGAAGAGACGTCGGCAAATATTGTCTGCGAAGCACGCAACTCGAGTTGGTTTATTAGCGAGGCAACCGCGGTATTCGAGGCCTATGGCGTCACGCGCGTGGCGGCAGACCCCGTGCCATTAGGGTGTGAATTGGCCCCACGGCCTGATTCGCGCTTCGCCTATTATCGTTTGCACGGTTCTCCGAGGGCGATGCTGCAACGCCTCGTTTCCGCTACTGTCGCGCCGCCGCGCCCGCCTTGAGCGGTGCGTTCGCCGCGGCCGCCTCTTCGGCCCGCGCACCCGCAAGGATGTCTTGCAAACCGTAGTTGCCCTCGTGACAGGCATACTCATATATCCGGCCGCCGGCTTTGCTGAATTCATATTCGCCGCCCCAGGCCTGCGTCCAGACCGTCGGATCTTCGACTTTGAACTGATACAGCACGCGGTCGATGCCGGCACGGCTAAAGCGCTCGGTGATTTTCAAATTCTCCCATGATCCAAAAAACGTTTGCGAGGCAGGGAAATTAGTGGTTTCAACCACGAGCGTGTCGCCTTCGTAGTGACCGACTGAATCGCCAAACCAAGGCCGCAGTCCATCGCTGCGATGTTGCGCATTCAAGCGGACGACACGAACGTCGTGCACCATTTCCACAACGATCGCGACGGTATCCTTGCCCTGCACGATTTGATAGGTATTGTTATAAAGCAGCGGCAGCATCACCGGCCCGGCGCTGAAGCCGAATGAGGTCAGGCAACGCTCGCCGAGCGCTCGCGTCTCGGGATTGTCATTTTGCCGCAGCCCCGGCGGCAGGGGCGGACCGTAGCGGCGCACAGCGGCGCCGGCGGCAATGGCTTCGGCGGTATAGGCAGGCAGGCGTCCAGTGTCGGGAAAAGTGATGAAGGAACTGCGCGGCTCGCCGCGCACGCGCATCACGGTCGTGCCAGGATCGGTCCACGCGGCGTTGTAATTGCAATTCTCGCCGCGCCCGCCGCTGCAGTCGGCGGGCAAATCCTTAACCGTCGCCTTCGGGTTAGTGGGCCTGTTGCCCAGTGCAACCAAATCGCTGTTCTTTTTTTCGAGCTCCTCGACTTCCCGTTGGCTCAACGCGCGCCGATTGCCGTATTCGGCAGGCCGTTCGAAGTGCGTCAGCGAGGCGTTGGTCCACGTCCCCTCGAGGTCCGGTGCGCCGCTGGCCGCCACCGCGCCATACGATACGGCGCCGCTCAGCAGGCAACCGGCAACCATGTAGGCGCTCACTTTCTGATTCTCCACGTCCTCTCCCCTACGCCCTTCCCGCGCCTAAGTCTAGCCGACCTCGGTCGTATATCAACCTGTCGGTGCAACCCCGACAATCGATGGCGACTCTGCGCTCTTGCCGGCGGCTTGCTTCGCGGCGAAGCTGCTTGGCAGGTAGGAGGGCTGGCAATGAAGGGTTCGATAAAGGCGATCGCCTGTGCCGGTTTGGTCTTGGCGGCCCAGGTTGGCGTAGCGCAACCCGAGAGTGCGGCGATCATCGCGAAACATCAGTTGAGCGAGTGCATGAGCAAACAGATGTCTGCCAACCGAAGCCTTTCCTACAATGATGCGATGCGCGCTTGCAAGCAGCGCCTGCAGCCGCCGAAGGATACCTTGGCCGCCATCAACCCGACGGACAGCGGAACCAAGGCCCACTAGCTATTTTGACGGCGCTGGCGTCCCTTTCGACGGATCGATATCGAGCTTCGGTACACCGAATTGACCCTCGAGCTTATGCAGTTTGTCCAGGTCAATCGCCCCAACGATGTTCACGATCGTGAACTGGCGCGGTTCACTGGCAATCAGCGCCAGGCCAACGGCCTGGTTATGATCGACCATGATGTAGATATCGACATCCGCGTGCGTTTTGCGGCTGCGAGTTTCCACCAGCCGATTCCAGCCGGGGGCCGCCAGCTGGCTTCTCACCGCGTCGATATCGGATTGCTGATAGGCCGAGTCCTTGTCGAAGGTGTAGCTGCGCACATAGATGCCCTGCAGACCCTTTAGCACCTCCTTGGTAGCGGCATCCTGCGGATCGTTGCTATCGAGAAACTTCGCCGCCAACCCCAGCAATCCCGGATCTAACGTGATGGTCACCGACTCGGTTGCCTTCTGCGCCAGCGCAGAAAAACTCGGGATCGCCAGTTTGGGATTGGGCGCGGCGAGGGCCAGCGCGGGCGTCAGCAGCGCGAAAAGCCAAAGTGATATGCACTGTCTCATACAATTATTCCTTGGGGCCGCCTCAAGCGCCGGATTGTGCGTCTGTCAGCGATGTGGATTGGCTCTTCACCGCTTCGTATGCAAGGTTCAGTTTCTGGCTCGTCACCCGCAACGCCTCCAGGACCTCGCGCCGCGCCTCGAGTCCGCTTTGCTGCAGCCGTTGTTGTTGCAGGTGCTGATGCACGCCGACCGCAAGAACCACTGATGCGGCAAGGCTTGCGGAAAACCACCATGCCAGAGGACGCAAGCCCGCGGCGAAGCGACGCGGCTTAGGCGCCGCGGGAAGCCGGCTCGTAACATTCGCCACCAGTTTTTGCGTGAATTCTTCGCTGGGGGCGACGGCGCGCAACGCGGCGCGCATCTGAGATTCAATGTCCTTACTCATATGAACTACCCTCGCAGCGCATGGGTTGCATATTCGCGGTTTTTTCGCGCATGCTCTCCAGCGATCGTTTCAAATGGCTCTTTACCGTGTTCAGCGGCATGTCCAGCGTTCGAGCAATCTCCACCGGATCCAAATCTTCTTGATAGCGCAGCAACAGCACGGCGCGTGCCTGCGGGCTCAAATCCGCAAGGAGCGCCCGCAGGTGCCGTTGCAGCAGCGGATCGGACGCTTCCTCGGCGCTGAACAACTGAGGTTCCTCGTCCAAAGAAGTCAATTGCACGCGCGCGCGGCGCCGTAATTGATCGATCGCCCGATTGCTAGTCACTTGGCGCAGCCAAAAACCCAAGTGCCTATTCGAGTCGATCGCGCTCAAGTTGCCGTTCATTTGCATGAATACTTCCTGCGTCAGGTCTTCCGCAAGATCTCGCGTACCCAGCATGCGCAACGCCAAACTGTAGACTGAGCGCTGATGCGTCTGGACTAACAGCGTAAGCGCCGCGCGCTCGCCGCGGCGCGCTTTTGCAAGCTGCTCATCCAAAGGGTCCGTGGAATCGTCATTCAAGCGCGCGGCTGCTACATCAACAAATTGATTTGCGAATCGGCGACTTTCGGCAAATGCAAGTGACTCTGCAGCTTCGGCAAATCCTCCACATTGATGGATCCGACAATGTTGATGATCGTAAATTCGCGGGGTTCGCTGGCGATCAAGGCAAACCCTTTGGTTACGTTGTTCTCAATCAGCACGTACATATCCACATCTTCGCTCTTTTCACGGTGGTGAACCTGCATGATTTGACTCCAGCCGGCCAATTGGCTTCGCACCGAGTCAATATCTTGGGCGGAATAGGCATTGTCGCTTGCGAACTGATAGCTGCGGACTTGAATGGATTTAATGCCCGCAAGCAGATGCTTCGTGGCGGCGCTATCCTCGTCCTTGTCGTCGATGAAGGCGCCGGCCATGTGCAGCAGCCATGGACTTAAACTGATATTGACTGACTCGGTGGCCTTGCCTGCCAGGGATCGGAATTCGGGCAGCTTGAGCTTGGCGTCTTGCGCGGCGCCTAACGCCGGCAACAAAAAGCAGGTCAGCGCAATCATCATCATTCGCATCTTCATGGACGGATCTCCTATTTGTGGCCGGAAAGGGCTTATCCCTCCAGCCTTGATAGATATACGAACGGCACCCCCCTTCAGGGTGCAGCGGCCTGGGATACTGGTGCATAATTCCTTTTGGCGCATTGCCTAAGGGGACGGACTTAATGCTGAGCTGGCAAGCCATGCTTCTGAATGGGTTTTTTCGGCTCACCATGAAGCGCCACGGCAAGAAGCCGCTCAATTTGGAGCGCTTGCGAGCGATGGGCAAAAACCCACCTCGCAGCGCCTTGGCAATCCCGCCCGGCTACACCGTCGAGAGTCTGCGCAACGAGCAGGGACTGGAATTCGACGTCGCGGACGTATCGCGAAGCTCACCCCATCAGCCCTCCGTCATTGTGTTGTACCTGCATGGCGGGGGGTATCTGTTCGGTTCGCCGAAGACGCATCGGCAGGTATTGATCGCGATGGCTAAGGCGTTCCGAGCCCCGGCCTATGGGCTCGACTACCGATTGGCGCCCGAACACCCCTTCCCCGCCGCGGTGGAAGATGCAGCCAAGGCTTACCAATGGCTGCTCGCCCGCCATCCTGAAGCCGGTATCGTGCTGGCAGGAGATTCGGCCGGCGCGGGACTCGCTATCGCGACCGCGGTCGGCGTTCGAGACGCCGGATTGAAACTGCCCGCGGCCATTGTCGCCTTCTCACCCTACTCAGACCTGGCGGTGACGGGCGCATCGGTCGAGGCCAATGCAAAGAGCTGTGCCATGTTCACGCCCCGGGGCATTCGCGAAGCCGCGGCGATGTATCTCGCCGGCGCCGACGCCCGCGATCCGCGCGCCTCGCCGCTGTACGCGGATCTGTCGGGGTTGCCGCCCATGCTATTGTTTGCGAGCCGGCATGAGATCTTGCGCGACGACACTTTGCGCATGGCGGAACGCGCATCGGCTGCCGGCGTCAAGGTTGAATTGATCGTGCGCGATCGGCTGCCTCACGTCTGGCCGGTGTTTGTGACGCTGTTGCCGGAAGCTCGCGATGCTTTCACCACAGTGACCGCATTTGCCGAAAGAGTGGGCGCTCGCAATGCCGCTTAGCGCCGTCGTTGCAATGGAGAATCTTTAAGTGTCGAGCAACTATTTCGATGTCCTCATCGTGGGTGGCGGCCTGTCCGGCATTGGCGCCGCGTGCAGCCTGACGACGCACTGCCCCAGGAAGACCTACGCAATCTTGGAGGGGCGCGCCAGCATCGGCGGAACTTGGGATTTATTCCGCTATCCGGGCATACGCTCGGATTCCGACATGTTTACCCTGGGCTATTCGTTTCGTCCGTGGGTCGAAGGCAAGGCGATTGCCGATGGTCATTCGATTCTCAATTACATCAATGAGACTGCGAAGGACTACGGGGTCGATAAACATATTCGCTTCCATCATCAGGTTGTGCGTGCCGCTTGGTCGTCAAAAGATGCCTTGTGGACGGTCGAAGCCGAATGCGGACCCGATCAGCACGTGGCGCGCTTCACCTGCCAGTTTCTTTTCGTATGCAGCGGCTACTACAGCTACGTGGAAGGCTATACGCCGGTCTTCCCCGGCAGCCAGCGCTTCGCCGGACAGCTGGTGCATCCGCAAAAGTGGCCCGAGGATTTAGCCTACGCAGGCAAACGCGTCATCGTGATTGGCAGCGGCGCGACCGCGGTCACCTTGGTGCCCGCGATGGCCAAGACGGCGGCCCAGGTGACCATGCTGCAGCGCTCGCCCACCTACGTGGTCGCGCGTCCCGAGCAGGACGCGCTGGCCAATTTTTTGCGGCGTCATTTGCCGTCAATGCTCGCCTACACTCTGGTGCGCTGGCGGAACATCCTATTTGGAATCTATTTCTTTGGCCTGTGCAAGCGCAGTCCGGAGCGCGTGAAGAAATGGATTCTGGAGCGCGTCAAAGGTGCATTAGGGTCCGACTACGACGTCGATACGCATTTCAGTCCGCGCTACAACCCCTGGGATCAGCGCATGTGCCTGGTTCCCGATGGAGACCTGTTCGAATCCATCAAGCAAGGCAAAGCGTGCATCGTTACCGACGAAATCGAAACTTTTACGGAGAATGGCATCAAGTTACGCAGCGGTAAGGAGCTGCAGGGCGACATCATCGTCACCGCCACCGGATTGAATCTCGTCGCGCTCGGCAGCATCCAAATCAGCGTCGATGGCCGCCACGTCGATCCGGCCAAGACGCTTAACTACAAAGGGACGATGTACGGCGGGATTCCGAATCTGGCCTCAACCTTCGGCTACACCAATGCATCCTGGACGCTGAAGAGCGAATTGACCTGCGACTACATCTGCCGCGTCCTGAATCACATGCAAGCGAAAGGCTATAAAGTTTGCGTACCGCAAAACGACGACCCTACCGTGAAGCTCGAGCCCTGGCTGAATCTCAATTCCGGGTACATTCAGCGTGCCGCCGACAAGCTACCGAAACAGGGCTCCAAAACGCCCTGGAAGCTGCACCAGAATTACGTGAAAGACGTTCTAAGCTTGAAATTCGGCGCGGTGGATGACGGCGTGATACGGTTTCTGAACCCCACCGATTCGCTGCAGCTGCAATCCGCGTTGTCCAGCTGAGGGCGCCGCGGCGGGGCCGTATCGAACGGTTACTGCTTCGTCACTTTCCACGTGCCGGCGATCGCCTGACCGCCAGGCTTTCCTTTCGCGCCCAACGACCAAGTGCCGATGGCACTCTTGGGGTCGAACGATCCGGTGATGGTCACTTCTCCCTGCGGATCAGGCGGATAGTCATACGCGCCGGCTAGCTTGTCGCCCGTGAACGTCATGGTGCTGAACTTCGCGCTGTAATCGCCCATGTCCGTCCCGACCGAGACGCTGGCAGCCAGCTTGCCGTCGGTGCCCTTGGTGAAGGTCAGATCGAAACGCCCGCCCGCGCCCGCACCCTCCCACGTGCCCTTCCAGGTGCCGACGTATTGATCGCCCTCCGCCGCCGCGGCCACGCCAAACTGCCCCGCAGCGAAAATGATCGCCAGCATCATAGCCGCAGCAGCCGCAATTTTCGGTGGGCGCATGCCGTATCCTTAGTTTGATGTCGGGGAAAACGAGTGAAGAGAAGCCAGAATGCCGCGCCCCGCATAACGCGTCAAGCTATGATCAGCGGGTCTTTCCATTAATTAGGGGTGTACATGAATTCCCGCGTATTAGTTAGCGCCGGCTTGAGTCTTGTCGCCGGCCTCATTCTTTGCACATCGGCGAGCGCCGCGCCGCTGCTGCTTCGCAACCCGAGCCTTGGCCAAGATCGCATCGCATTTCTGTATGGCGGCGATGTTTGGACGGTTCCACGCCAGGGCGGCGATGCCAGGCGATTGACCTCGATCGGCGCGGTGGGCGCGGGACCTTATTTCTCACCCGACGGTTCGCAGGTTGCGTATTCAGCGCGGGAACGCGGCAACACCGACGTGTACGTCGTCAGCAGCGACGGCGGTGTGCCGCGGCGGCTGACTTGGGAGCCCAGCGGCAGCTTGGTTACCGGCTGGACCGCGGACGGCAAGGATGTCTTGTTCACCTCCGGGCACGCCAGCAAGTCGGTGTATCCGCGTCTATTCCAAATTCGCGCCGACGGCGTTGGACCCGCGGAAGTGCTGCCGCTACCCAGCGTCGATTGGGGCAGCTTCTCGAGCGACGGCGGTACCCTCGCATACGTTCCGGTGCGCCAATGGCAGGCCGCATGGAAGCATTATCGAGGCGGCCAGACCTCGCAGGTCTGGCTGGTGAACATGAAGACGCTCGATCTCGAGAAGATACCGCGCGAGAATTCCAACGACTCGAGTCCGGTTTGGCTGGGAAGCACGGTCTATTTTTTATCCGACCGCAACGGTTCGGTTTCGCTGTTCGCGTACGACACCAAGACCAAACAAGTTCAACAAGTCCTCGATAATCACGGTCTTGATTTGAAGACGGTGAGCGCAGGTCCCGGCGGCCTGGTGTATGAGCAGTTTGGCTCGCTGCATCTATATGATCCGAGTTCGCGTCAAGATCACGAGGTGTCGGTGTCGATACACGGCGAACTGGCCGCGCTCGAACCACATCTCGCGGCCGTTCCCCCGGACGCAGTTGAGAATATTGCCGTGTCGCCCACCGGCGTGCGCGTCGTCGCCGAAGCGCGCGGCGATATTTTTACGCTGCCTGCCGAGAAGGGCGATATTCGCAATCTGACCAAAACACCGGGAAGCGCGGAACGCGATCCCTCCTGGTCGCCGGATGGAAAATCCATCGCCTACTTCAGCGACGCCTCGGGCGAGTATCAACTATACATTCGCGACCAAGACGGGTTGTCGCCGCCCAAAGTGATCGATTTGGGTCCCAATCCGTCCTTTTTCTACGGCCCGCACTGGTCGCCGGACTCCAAACGCATTGCCTTCACCGACAAGCATCTGCGGATTTGGTACGTCGAGGTCGCCGGCGGCAAGCCGGTGAAAATCGACACTGGACTGCGCGGCGGCTTTGGCGCGGCTACGCAGATTTCCTGGTCGCCTGATTCGCAATGGATCGCCTACACCCGCGATTTGGAAAGCGAACTGCACGCGGTGTTTCTGTACTCGCTGGCCACGCACACCGCCACGCAAATGACGGACGGCATGAGCAACGCGGCCAATCCCGCATTCGATCCGAACGGCAAGTACCTGTACTTCACGGCTTCCACCAATAATGGCCCGTCGGATGCCGGCATTGATTTATCGTCCTTGGATCGCACTACCAGCGCGGGTGTTTATGTCGCGGTTTTGGCGCGTGCCACCGCCTCGCCGATTCCTCCTGAAAGCGACGATGAAAACAAGAAGAAGGATGAGGATTCGAAGAAGGCCGACAAATCGGATGAAGCAGCCGATCAGGCGGGCGACGATACGAAGGCTGACGCCAAGAAAGACGAGAAAAAAGACGGCAAGACCAAGGACGACAAAAAGAAGGCCGAGGCGAAGGCCACGGTCATTGATCTCGCCGGCATCGGCAACCGTATCTTGTCGCTGCCGATTCCCTCGCGGAACTACACAGAACTGGCGGTCGGCAAGAGCGGCGTGCTGTTTCTCGCCGAAGGACCGCCGGTCGGCCGCTCGGCTGACGAATCCGGTTCTCAGGCTCTGACCCTGTGGCGCTTCACCACGGAGAAGCGTCAGACCGAAGAGATCTTAAGCGGTCTGGCGGATTTCAAAGTATCGTTTAACGGCGAAAAATTGTTTTATCAGCGGCAGGAGAATTGGTTTCTCGCGCCGGTTTCAGAGTTGAAACCGGGATCGCCTGACGCCAGCCCGGGCAAGCCTGTGAACAATCACGGCATGATGGCCACTTTCGATCCGCGTAGCGCCTATAAGCAGATGTATCACGAGACCTGGCGCGTGCAGCGTGACTTCCTCTACGACCCGCACACACATGGATTGGACATCGCCAAGATCGAAGCAAAATACCAGCCGTATGTGCAGAACCTGGCCTCCCGCGACGAATTCACCTATCTCTGCGATGAAATGCTGGGTGAGGTTCAGGTGGGCCACATGTTCGTGAACGGGCCCCGCCCGCCCTCGAACGCGCCGAAGCCGGGGCAGCTTGGAGCCGACTACAGCATCGATCACAACCGCTATCGGTTTGCAAAGATCTATAACGGCGAAAATTGGACTCCCTCTCTGACGGCGCCGCTGACGATGCCGGGCATCAATATCGTCGAAGGTGATTATTTGTTGGCGGTCAACGGCCGCGAACTGCACGCTACCGATAATGTGGATGGTTTCTTTGACGGTACGGCCGGGAAACAAACGGTACTGCGCGTCGGCAAGAACGCCGAGGGCAGCGGCGCGCGCGATGTCACCGTGGTCCCGACCGCCTCCGAATACGGATTGCGCAATCTTGATTGGATCAACGGCAATCGGCGCAAAGTGGACGCACTCTCGGGCGGCAAGATTGCCTACGTGTACATGCCGAACACCGCGGGCGCGGGATACACGAACTTCAACCGCTATTTCTACGCCCAATTGGACAAGCAAGGTGTCATTCTGGATGAGCGTTTCAACCAGGGCGGATTCTTGGCCGACTATGTGGTCAGCGTCCTGAGCCAGAAGCATCTGAGCAATGCCATCGAGCGCGACGGCAAACCGGTCCACGATCCGCAGGGTGCTATTTTCGGCCCCAAGGCGATGATCATCAATCAGTCCGCGGGCTCGGGCGGCGACGCCATGCCTTGGTACTTCCATAAGGCCGCGCTCGGCACCTTGGTGGGCACGAAGACTTGGGGCGGCTTGGTGGGCATCGGCGGTTATCCAACCCTCATCGACGGTGGCTCCGTGACGGCACCCCGATATGCGATCTATGGTCTCAATGGTGAATGGGAAGTTGAAGGCCACGGGATTCCGCCGGACGTCATGGTGGAAGAATTGCCGAAGGATGTGGCAGCCGGACACGATGCGCAGCTGGAGCAGGCTGTGGCAGTCGTGCTGCAACAGCTGAAGGAACATCCTGTTCCCGTGTCGCCGATCCCGCCGTATCCCGATTTTCACAAGGGCACCGATATCGGTCATTGAAAGGCGGCGGTTGCTGAAACACCGCAAGCAGGGGGCAGTCATTGCCCCCTGCTTTCCTCATAACTGCGCGTAACTTGGATATGCGATCTAACTATTCGACGCGCTGAGGGCTTAGGGCTAGCGTTACACATCGTTAGCCGGAGGCCTTCCATGGCGGAAATCGCCCACACTGCCCATAGTCAGGCGTTGAGCAGGCGCTCGCCCTGGGGCGAATTGTTTCGCAAAGAAGACTGGTGGGCCATCTGGATCGGATTGGGGCTGATCGGCGTTGCCGTGGCGCTCTTTGCGGGCGGCAGCAGCATCAAGTGGATCGCGGTGGCGCCGCAGAAATGGAGCCACCTGTCCGATGTGACTCAACAGCTCAAGCAGCACGGCCTGCAATACGCGGCTCTGTTCCTACTCTGGGCGGTGGCCTTCGGTATCGGTGCGGCCGCGCTCGGCATAAAAATCAGCCGATTTTTGCCGGCCTTTCTGCTCGTCTATCTCGCGGCCGGTGGCTTGTATTTCCTCGGCCAGTGGGATCAGGCGGCTCATTACAACCTGGAACCGCCGCTCGTGGCCTTAGGGTTAGGGCTGCTGGTCTCCAATACGCTCGGCGTGCCTCGCTGGCTCGACCCTGGGATGCGCGTCGAGTTCTACATCAAAACCGGAATTGTGCTGTTGGGTGCCGGCCTGCCGCTCACGCTGATCGCTTGGGCGGGACCTGTCGCGATCGTTCAGGCCGCGATCGTTTCGTTGGCCACCTTCGGCGCGATCTATTTCGCGGCCATCGGCTTAGGGCTCGACCGACGCTTGGCGGCCACCTTGGGCACCGGTGGCGCAGTGTGCGGAGTCTCGGGCGCGATTGCCGTGGGCGGCGCGGTGGGCGCGAAAAAGGAGCAAGTCTCGGTCGCCATCTCACTCGTGGTGGTCTGGGCCATCGTTATGATTTTCGTGCTGCCGCTGGTCTCCCGAGCGTTGGGCTTGTCGACCGGCGTTGCCGGCGCCTGGATCGGTACGTCTGAATTTGCCGACGCGGCGGGCTTGGCTGCGGCGCAAACCTATGGCGGCTATGCCGGCAACGTGCCGGGAATTGCGGGCACGCCGGATGCAGCGGTGAGCGCGTTCACGCTCATGAAAGTCATCGGGCGCGACGTCTGGATCGGTGTCTGGGCGTTCGTGCTCTCCCTGATCGCCACCACGCGTTGGGAACGCACCGGCGTGCAGAACAAATCGAGCGCCGCCGAGATCTGGAATCGATTCCCAAAATTTGTCCTCGGCTTCCTGGTCGCGTCCGCCGTTTTGACCTTGGTAACGCGCGGGTTTGACTACGCGGCCTACAAGAAGGAGGTCGTGCCCGCGCTGGTCGCACCTTTGCAGGCTTTCCGGACCTGGGCATTCACGTTCGCCTTCCTGAGCATCGGGCTTACCACCCGAATTCGCGAGTTCGCATCGATTGGCGCGCGGCCTTTCTATGCGTTTACGATCGGCGTGGTGGTCAATGTGATTCTAGGGTTCGTGCTGTCGACCCAAGTATTCAGCGGCTTTTGGAATCGGCTGGGCCAATGAGGCAGACAGTCTCGGCTTCTTGCGGTGGGTGCAAGCACTTCCAAAACGCTGCTGAACAAGTGGAGGCGGCGCTGCCGGGCCTTTCTTCCTTGAGTTCGGCCTACGCCGCGGTTCGTTGCGACGACGGCATCTGCGCAGTGCACGAGCGCTATATCGCAGCTTCCAGTGTCTGCCCGGCCTTTGAGGAAGGTTACGCCTTCGCGTAGCCCGTCTCCAAGATTCGATCCATGAAACTCTCGCACTGCGCGAGCTGATCGAGCGCGACAAATTCATTGGGACGATGCGCCTCGGCGATGTCCCCCGGTCCGCAAATCACCGTCGGCACCCCCATCTTTTGGAAAAGTCCCGCTTCCGTACCATAGGACACCTTTCCGGCAGTGGGATTCTTCGACAACTGCATGGCCCATTGCACAATCGCGTCGCTCTCGGCCGCGGCGAGTCCCACGGTTTGACTCACCCACTGCAAATCGATTCCAGCGCTCGCGTCGATGCCGCGCATTTCCGCCGCGAGCACTTCGGCATAGCGGCGGATCTCTTGATATAGCGCGTCCGGTTTAGCCTGCGGCAAGGTTCGCATATCGAATTGAAACACGCAGTCCTTGGGCACGACATTCGCGGCAATGCCGCCTTGGATCAATCCGGTGGAAAGGGTTGAGTACGGCACCGTAAAGCCATAGTCGCGCTGCTCGAGTTGCGCCAGGCGATCGGCGAGCTGGCGTATGAACACAACCAGACGCGCCGCGTATTCAATCGCATTCACGCCGTGGGTGACGTAGCTCGAGTGCGCCTCTCGGCCGTGCACGGCGCAGCGGAAGCGGTGCGTGCCCTTGTGCGCGATGATGGGCTGCATCGAAGTCGGCTCGCCCACCACGCATCCCGCCGGCCGGATCCCCTGCTCCTCAAGATCCTGTATCAGGCCGCGCACGCCGAGGCAGCCCACTTCCTCGTCGTAGCTCAACGCATAGTGCAGCGGCGCGTCGAGCCGCCGGTCATTCAGCGCAGCGACGAATTTGGGCGCTTGCGCCAAAATGATGCCGATAAATCCCTTCATGTCGGCGGAGCCGCGCGCATACAATTTGCCGTCGCGCTCGGTGGCGGCGAAGGGATCGGTGTCCCAGTCCTGTCCATCCACCGGCACGACATCGGTGTGACCCGACAGAATCAGACCCGGCTTGGTCGAGTCGCCCAGGGTCGCAAACAAGTTGGCTTTCTTGGCAGAAGCGTCATGCGTGAGGCGCGTTATTGCGCCAAGTCCCTGCAGGTAGTCACGCACCCATTCAATCAGTCCGAGATTGGAGTCACGCGACACGGTGTTGAATGCGATCAGGCGCTCGATCATCGCCCGCGACGCAGCGCTCGGAACATTCATGTCTGACTCGTTTGAAGTAAGGGTTTCGCATTATAGCCGCTCGAGTACGCTATGCTCCAGCGAACCGAAATCCCGAGGAATTAATGCTCAGCCAGGCTCGCTTGTTCGGTGCCGTCGAGGCCGGCGGCACAAAATTCGTCTGCGCCATCGGCGATGAGAGCGGCGCGGTTCACGCGGAGTCGCGCTTCCCCACGATGGATCCTGCCTCGACGCTCGCAAGGGTTCGCGAGTTTTTTCAAACTCGCGGCGATTTCGTGCCGAGCGCAATGGGCGTGGCTTGTTTCGGCCCCGTCATTCTGGATCGGCAATCAGCCAACTATGGCTTCATTGGCAATACGCCGAAAGTTGGCTGGAGCAATACCGATGTTGCCGCCATGCTGGCGCGGGAATTTTCCTGCTCCGTCGGCTTCGACACCGACGTCAATGCGGCGGCGCTTGCCGAACACCGCTGGGGTGCAGGAAGCGATACGCCGAATCTGGTGTATGTGACGGTGGGCACCGGCATCGGCGGCGGCGTGCTGATCGAGGGCGCACCTGTGCACGGCCTGATGCATCCGGAGATCGGCCACATCTACCCGCGCCGCCACGAACTCGACGTAAATTTTGCGGGCGTATGCCCGTTTCACGGCGATTGCCTGGAAGGCCTGGCATCGGGGCCGGCCATTTTGGCGCGGGCCGGCAACCAGCTTCGGCATCTCGACGCGGCGAATGTTCAGTGGCAGATCGAGGCTGACTATCTCGGGCAACTCTGCGCCCAGTTGGTGCTGACGATCTCGCCGCAGCGAATCATCTTAGGCGGTGGTGTGATGGCCGAAGCACTATTTCCGCTGGTGCGGCGGCGCACGCTGCACTGGCTCGGCGGCTATATCGATCGGTGCGAAATTCTCAGCGATATCGAGCGCTACATCGTGCCGCCGGCGCTCGGTGCGCGCGCGGGCGTGCTTGGTGCGCTGTGCTTGGCGCTGGACGCCGGCGCGGGTCGCTAGCCGTTAGTCCTGCTGCAGCTTCTGCAGCATGCGCTTGAGCGCAAAATGCCGGTAGCTCTGGAGCGCCAAGCCTTCAACCTCGCGCCAATCGCTCTGACGGCCGACATCCAATCCTATCCAGCCGTTGTGGCCAATATAGGGAGGAATCGAATAGCGCGGAACCGCCGTCAGCAGGCCCTGTTGATCCACGCCCACCCAAAAGCACAGCGTCAATCGCATCTCAGCGTAGCGCGCCATGGCAAAGGTCTTTTTTCCCGCCGCCCATATGGGATGTCCAAACTGGCTGCCTTCGCTGGATTCGGGGTAGCTCAAACAGATCTTGCGCAGTTTCGATAACACCGCCAGCACGCGGGCGGATTTGAAGGGGTCGACTTGGCTCGCGGTGAGCGCCTTGGCGGGTGGCTTGATGGTCGGCGTCTTGCCGATTCGCGCGCGCAGCTCGGTGGGCGCGACTTTTTCGTAACCTTCCCGAACCAACCCCGCAATTCTGCCCCACTCGATACCGCGATCCAGAATCACGCCAAGCCAGCCGCGCGGGCCCACATACGGCGGAATGAAAAAATGCAGCGGCTCCGCCTCCACATGCACCTCTTGCGCGCCGGCGGGCGCATTGAGCCACAACGCGACGCGTCCGTCGCCGTGATGATTGACGACGTAAGTCGCAAACGTTTTGCCTCGTACCCTGAAATTCGGCGATCCGTGCGAGACGAACTCCTCGGCTTCCGGCAACCAGAGGCATGCATCGCGTACGGCTTGGGAAATGTCGCGTGTCATGATACGGTCAATTATGAAGCAGTCCGCGGTGCTTTTATCCGGTCTTTTGTGCGACGAGGCCTTTTGGGGCGACATTCCGCAGCGTCTTGCCGCTGTTGCGGAAACTCAAGTGGTGTCGTTCCGCGGCTTCTGCTCCATACCGGCCATGGCGCGCCATGTGCTCGACATCGCTCCGGAGCGATTTGCGGTGGCCGGACACTCCATGGGCGGCCGAGTCGCGCTTGAAATTATGCGCGCCGCGCCCGGGCGCGTTACTGGACTTGCGCTGCTCAATACCGGCGTGCATGCGGTGCGCGATGGTGAACCGCAAAGCCGCAGCCACCTACTGCGAGTCGCCTATGAGCATGGCATGTCGGCATTGGCGGCAGAATGGCTACCGCCAATGCTGGGCGGCGATGCGGCGCGCGCCGCGGAATTGATGCCGCGACTCCGCGCGATGATTGAGCGCTTCACGGCGGACACCTATGCCGGCCAAGTCAGCGCGATGCTGAATCGACCGGAGGTGCTGACCGTGCTGGCGACCATTGCCGTTCCCACGCTGTTGCTCAGCGGCAGCGACGACATCTGGTCCCCGGTTTCACAGCAGCAGAGCATTCGGCGCAGAATTCCGCACGCGACGTTATTCGAGATCCACGGCGCGGGGCACATGGCGCCGCTCGAACGTCCGGACTCGGTGGCCATCGCGCTGCGCGAATGGTTGCTCAAGGTATGACGTCGGTCACCAACATGACTTCGCAGGCGCCCGCGCCGGTGTCAGTACGCACCAGCGAGGTTTTGATCCATCGTCCGTCAGTGCGGACCGCATCCACCAGATCGCCGCTCAACGTCACGATCTCGCCCGGCCGCAGGCGTGCCAAGACTCTCGCGATCGCCGGCGTCTGCGGGATGACATGCGTGTTGGCGCTGTGGGAAATAATAACTTCTCGCGCGAGGCGAGTGGCGGCGCTCGCGCGCCAATAGTAAAAACGATTGGACTGCGAGATATCGATTGTCTTCAGTACGCTGTTGTCAGACATTGGACCCCAGCCCAAAGCCAGATCTTCAGGGATCAAATCGGAGATGGCGTCGAAGTGGTAGGACTCGCGCCCCAGCACTCGCGCTTTCAGTTGATAGGTCGCGCGGACCGTCAGGGTCCAGCGGCCCATTTGCACCTTCTCGCCGTCGGCGATATTCGTTTGCTGCGGCTCTCCCTCCGCGAGCACGCCGTCCGGCGCGCGCACGGGACGATTGGCGTTCCAATGCCAAGCGCCCCACGCGATGTAAGAGAAAAGAAATACCTTGAGGATGGGGTGTCGCCACATCCTCAAAGTTTGACCCGGGTCGAAAGTCAGTTCCGTGAGATGGGTCGGAACTACCGACTAATTCAGCTCTTTTGTGCCCAGACCTGACACCAGCCGCCTTGCGGCACGCTCTTGCCCGCGAAAATCGTGCACGCAGCCGTCGCATCGCCTGCCTTGCCTTGGAATTGCGCGCACGTACCGCACTTTTCGCCGGGTTTGAACGTTGGGTAAGTCTTGGTGTCAACCTTGGTGGCGTCGCTGACGAAACCCAACGCCTTCGCGGTTGGGTCACTGGGGTCGAGCAGCGGCAGCGCAGCGGCCGTGGCGTTGCTCGATATGAGACTTAACGACGGCAGCAATGCGCCTGCGATGAGTCCGCTCTTGACGATGGATCGACGTGAGATTTTGCGTTGCATGACAGCGCCTCTATGGAGTGAAGGAATGAGACATTTTTCCTCATTTCGCAGTTCTGTGCTGATCAATTATTGCGAACGATTCTCAATTCCAAAAGGGCGAGGCAGCGACCATAATTGCAAAATCTACAGTAATGTAATGCTACTTGCGTAGCGGTGGAATCAAGGCGATGGGACTCGATCTAGAAACGCTCAATCATTCGGTAACCAAGTTGCGCGCCGATATTCCCGAGGATGCCTTTACCGCGGGCATTTTGGGATCGCAGCGCATCGGCAACGGCGTGGTCATCGATTCCGCCGGTCTGGTGCTGACCATCGGCTACTTGATGACTGAAGCCACGGATGTGTGGCTTACCAATGCCGCGGGGCGGGAAATTGCGGCTCACCCACTGGCCTACGATCAGGTGACGGGATTCGGCTTGGTATTGCCGCTGCAAAAATTGGATGCGCCTCCCATTTCGCTCGGCTCGTCGGCGGAGCTGCGCGCCGGCAGCGAAGTGCACGTCTTGAGCGCAAAGGACTTCGCTCCGCCGCAAACGGCGCGGGTCTTGGCGCGGCGTGAGTTTGCGGGTGCGTGGGAATATCTGCTCGAGGAGGCGATATTCACCGCTCCGGCTCATCCGCATTGGTCCGGCGCCGCGTTGATCGACAATCACGGCACCCTGGTGGGATTGGGCTCATTGCTGGTTCGCGAGGTGATCGGCGGCGAGGAACTCAACGCCAATATGTTCGTACCCATCGACTTGCTCAAACCCATACTGCAAAGCCTGAAGTCCACGGGCAGAGTGGATCGGCAACCGCGGCCGTGGCTGGGAGTCTACGCGGTGGAATTGGCCGGAAAGGTATACGTCACGGGCGTGGTGGAAGGGGGGCCTGCGCAAAGCGCCGATATTCGCGAGGGAGACGTGATCAGCGAGGTGGCGCATCACGAAGTCGGCACACTGCCGGACTTTTATCGGCGCGTTTGGGCGGTGGGTCCAGCCGGAACGGGCGTGCCGCTCACGACCGTGCGCGGGGCGACGCAACTCCACTTGAATGTGCGATCGGTGGATCGAGGCGTGCTATTGAAGCGGCCGCAGGCTAACTAGCTCACAGTGTCGGAGGATGAGTGTCGTGTGCCTGCCACCGGTCGCGTGGGCTCCTGTGCACTGGTCTGGTAGGCCGGTCAAAATCGCCGGGCCGAGTCGTCAGTGTTGCGCAACCCGATTGCCGTTCTGGTCCGCCGCGCGATTACCTTCACTGACGTGGCAGGTACCCTGTCCCACCAAGGTCACCACCGCAGCGCAGGCATCAATGCCCCCAACGCCGCCGTCTGCGGTCGCTAGCGAGGAACTGGTGTCGTGCAATAGGCGGTAGGCCGAGGCCGCCGACAGGCCGGGATTCTTGGCCAGCATCAGCGCAACCACTCCGCTGACCTGCGCCGTTGCAATGGAAGACCCCGAGGCGAAGTCGTAATGTCCGCCTGGAAGCAGGGTGAGGATTTCGCGGCCGGGCGCGTACAACACCGTGTCGATCCCCGAATGGGATTCGGCGCTGGCGACCTCGATGACGCCCGCTTGATGCAGCAGACCCGCTTGCACATCGGCGGTATGCGGCGCCGCTCCGACAAATAGTACGCCGCGATGCTGCCCTTCCCGAATCAGATCGCCGAGCAAGGGATCATCGGGACCGGCGAGACTCAAATTAACCACCTGAGCATGCGCATCAAACGCGGCCGTGAGCGCGCGAGCCAGTGTGAATGAATTGCAGCGCGCGGCATCGGCGTCGGCATGCGACTGCCAACAGGCCTTGAATACGAAGAGCCGCGCGTTCGGGGCGACGCCGACGATTCCCTCGCGATTATTGGCGACTGCGGCGATCACGCCCGCCATTTCAGTACCATGCCGGTCGCGCCGAAACTGCGCGTCGTCCGCGTCCACGAAATTGACGGCGGCGGCAATGCTGCCGAGCAAATCAGGATGTTGTGTGTCAACGCCCGTATCGATGATCGCAACCTTGACGCCCTCGCCTCGCGACCAGGGATGCGCATCCGCGACATCCATCTGTTGAAAACCGCGTTGCAATCCGACATACGGGTCGTTGTAGTCCTCGGTGCGCGTGGCAAAGGTTTGCAAGGGTTGCGTCAGTTTGACGCGCCGGTCCTTCGACAGGTCGGCAAGCAACTGACTGCGATCGGCGCCGCTAGGTATCTCCAAAACGGCGCAGTGAATCTGCAGCGGTCCGATCGGCCACGCATTGACTTCGCGCAAGCCGTACTCGCGTTCCACGGCATGCAGAGTTTCGCGCGCACGAGCGGTCGCGCCGTAGTCCGCGATGGCATCGTAGCCGCGCGGCGTGCCGCCGGCATTCGCAACATAGGCCGCGGGTACATTGTCGACCGCCACAATGATGTAGCGATCCGAGGACAGAGAGGCTTGATCGCCGAGCGCTCGAGAATCGATGCGCACGGGCGCGCTGCTGCAGGCGCTCGCCAGTGCGATTACGGTGCCGAGCACAATGGCGCGGATCATGGTGAATCGCCTGGTTCAGGCTCCGGCAAGGTTCCTTCGGCGAAGCGCACGCTCGAGTGCTGGCGCAGCAGCGCCAAGGACGCGCGTACCGTAAGCGTGGAATTCGAAGCCAGCGAATACACGCCCGCCTCAGTCGGGCCCGAGACTATTCGCAGCTGCGCCTCATCGAGAATGCTTTGCAATTCCACCAAGGTAATGCTGGGCGCGAACACCGCCCGAATCACTTCGCCTTGCGGCCGCGGCGCCGAGTTTGTCACGGTGCGGTAATTGGGCTGCATCAGGTGCGCATCGGTCTGCACAAAGCGATTGGCAGCCAACAGGGCGACAGCCACCGCCAGTGCCGCAACTGATGCCGCCATCCATCCGCGCCAGGGCAAGCGCTGAGTGGGTTGCTCCTTCACGGGCGCGATCGTCGGGTCCGATTCGCCCAGAGCGTCGAGGCGCGCCTGTAATCGTTTGAGCGAGGCAACAGGCATGTAATCGATCGCGGGCTGGGCATCGATTGCCTCGCAGATGCGCCGCTGCGCCGCCAAGTCCTCGCGACAGGCTGCGCACATGCCGAGGTGCGCGTCCACGCGCTGACGATCGATTTCCCCGAGCGTCTCGTTGACGTACCAGGGGAGTAGCGCAGAGACCTCGTGATGCTCGGCGGAATTCTCGATCCGGCGGTTATGGGTCATCCGATTCTCGCCGACAAGCCGGCTGGTCCACCGCTCAAGGCAGGCAGATATTGACGCAACTTTTCGCGCGCATGAAACATGCGCGCCTTCACCGTGCCAACCGGGCAATCGGTGATCGCCGCAATTTCCTCTAATGAATGACCCATGTGGTAAGCGAGTTCCAAAGTCAGCCGTTGTTCCATCGGCAGGCGGCTCAAACCGTGATTCAACCAGTCGTTCAATTCGGCGTCGAAAGTGGGATCGACGGTTTGTTCGGGATAGTCCTCGAGACTTTGAGCTGCGGCATGATTCTTCTGGCGTCGAAACGATTTCAAGGCGGTCCGGTAGGCAATGCCGATAATCCAGGTGGACACTTGAGAAGCGTTGCGAAAATCCTTCGCGCTCTGCCAAACCACCATGAAGGTATCGTTGATGATTTCCTCGACATTTTCGTAACGTGACGTAAAGCGCGACAGGAAGCGCGCCAAGCGGCGGTGGAAGCTGAGATACAGTTCCTCCAGGGCGCGCCGATCGCCGGCGGCGATGGCCACCAATAGCGCGCTGTCGCGCTCTTTGGGTGAGTTTTTGACCGGCAGGGTCATTGGCGCAAATCCTTGTCGAAATCCAGGTACCCCCGTGAGTACCGGGCGCATCCCGAAGAGTTGCACGCGTGCAGTGGTTTTAGAAGCGCCAAATGAGGGTTCCTGTCCATTCTCCGGTCGCCGCGGCATTATAAAACAATGCCTTAGCCGCTGCCGAGGTGTCGAGATAAGCGACAGCCAAGGTAAACGAATGAAAATCATAGGCCGCCCCCCCGCTCCAGTACAGGTAGCCGGCTGACTCGGGGCCGTCCAGAAAGCTGTAGCCCACCCCCGCCGTGAGGGAGAAATTGCCGAAGATCTGCCGTTGCGCATTGACCTCGGCGGATTTTTCGGTCACGCCCGTAAGTCCCCCATAGGGGAGCCCCAAGAAGCGGGGCGAGTTTGGCGAATAACCGAGATCGAAGTGCAGCCAGCCCTGGTAGGAGAGGTCCAGATCCAGCTCATCGTAGTTGTAGTGCGAGCCCGCGCGATTCCAGGGGTAGGCATAGTGGCTCGCCACGATTCGGGCGCGCCAGGCTTCGTCGAGGCTCCATGTGAATCCTACGAACCCGCTGAGCTCGGCGTCCCGCGGCTCCCTGCGATCGATCTGAGAGTTCGATGCGAATACGCCCGCCAAGAATCCGTTTGGATTGGAATAGTGAAAGTCCAGCTGCAATGCCGCCTGATCGCTGGTGCGCGATATGCCGCGCACGTAATAGTCGCTGGTCAGCGCTGCCGAACCACCCCACTCGTCAGCCGCGCGCGATGGCGTTGAGGTACTCGCGAAGCCGACGAACAATGCAACGGCTGCACGCAGACGCACTATGTCGCAACCGCAGAATCATGCCTCAAGCAATGCATCGAAAACCTCGTCGAGCCAGCGCAACAGATTAAACCTTTATCCGCCGCTTGGGCACTTACGTCAGGAAATCGACGGCCACATCGGCCGATTCTCGGGACCATCATGAAATTATTCCGTACGGCCGCCCGCGGTCTGACATGGATCTGTTGCGCGATGATTCCTACCCCTATCTCGATCGCTGTTCCTTAAAGGGCCCGTTATGATTTCACGATCCACTAACGCCCTCGCACGCGCTGGCGTTGCGCTCAGCTTAGCGTTCCTTGCCGCCTGCGCCGGCAACGGCGACGGTCTAGATGCCAACGGCCAGCCGCTGGTGCCGGGCGGCAGCGCGTCGCTGCCGCTCTCAGCCGATTTCGAATCGATCCAGGAAAACATCTTCACGCCGATTTGTTCAGTCTGTCATGCGGGGGCCTCCGCGCCGGAGGGCCTGCGGCTCGATGCAGCCGATAGCTACAATTTATTGGTCGGCGTGCCGAGTACTGAAGTGCCTTCGCTGGACCGGGTCAAGCCAGGTGATCCTACTGACAGCTACATCATTCAAAAGTTGCAGGGTCACGCAGCAGTCGGTGCCCAAATGCCCGACGGATGCCCCACGACGCAACCCTGTTTGTCGGCGACTACGATCGGCTTTATTCAACAATGGATCACGAACGGCGCACCGCCCGCGGCTGCGGCCGCCGCGACGGTCAGCGCCCCGCTCGCCGTCACCTCGATCGTGCCGGATAACATGGAGTCGGTAAACGGACCGCCGCCGCAAGTCATGGTCGCGTTCAATCATGAACTGGACGTGAGCCAGCTCGCGACTTACAGCGCGCATTTCGAAAAACTCGCGCCCGCCGCAGCGCCCACCGTCATTGATCAAGTGCCGGCGCGAATGTCGGTCTCGAGCGCCAATCTGCGTGCGCTGATGATATGGCCCGTTCAGCCGCTCTCGGCCGGCCACTATCGCCTCGTCATGGACGCGGCCTCCTCCAGTCAGATCAGTGACATTGCCGGTCAGCAAGTGACGCTCGGCGCACCGGACGAACGCGGCGAGAACGTGATTTCTACATTTGACGTTGAGGCCCTCCCATGAATCGGCGCTCATTGCTTGCCGCATTGATAGTTACGATCGTCGCGTTGCTGCGCGCTTCGCCGTCCACAGCCGAGCCCTACCTTGCCGTGGAGGAAGGTTATAAATGCAATGTCTGTCACGTGAACCCGACGGGCGGCGGCCTGCGCAATGACTTTGGAATTACTTACGCAAAAGTGCTCCTCCCGGCGGAGACCGTGGACAATTCGATCGATACCTGGACCGGCAAGCTTACCGATCGATTGCGCATCGGTGGCGATCTGAGGGCGGATTGGAGTCGAGACACGGCCCCGAACTCGCCGACTACGCAAGCCTTCGCCCTCGAGCAATTCCGCGTTTACGCCGATCTGACCATCCTTCCGGATCGCCTCGGAATCTATGTCGATGAACAGGTCGCGCCGGGCGGCTCGCAGAACGAGGAAGCCTACGTGCGCTATGGCAGCACCGTGGACGGCATTTATCTCAAGGCCGGTCAGTTTTACCTGCCCTTCGGCTGGCGGCTGCAGGACCAGACCGCGTTCGTGCAGCAGGTTAGCGGCATCAACATGACCACGCCCGACAAAGGTGTGGAGGTCGGCTGGGAGCATTCCGCCTGGTCCGCCCAATTCGATCTGACCAACGGCCAGGCCAACGCGAGCACCGGTTCCGGCTATCAAGTCATCACGCAAGTGGTTTACACCAAGCCGATCTGGCGGGTGGGCATTGCCGGCTCATCCACCCAATCAGGCGCCGGTGATCGGCATATGGGCGCCCTGTTTGCCGGATTGAAGACAGGTCCGATCGCCTGGCTGGCCGAGGGCGACATTGTCCAGGACGACAGCTTAGAACGCACGGAGGCCGGGGGGTTGCTGGAGGCGGATTGGCGCGTTCTGAAAGGCCACAATCTTAAGCTGACGGCGGAATACGAGGATCCCGATCGCGCGGTGCGCAACAATCAACAAACTCGATACAGCCTGGTGTACGAGTACACGCCGCTGCCGTTCTTACAGCTGCGTGCCGGCTATCGCCACTATTTCGGTATCCCGCAGAACAATCAGCAGAATCAGCAGCTGACATTTTTCGAGCTGCACGGCTACTTCTAATTTATCGGCCCTGTGAGTTGGAGTGGCGCACCGTAAACGGGCCGCTCAAACTCACAGGGCCCCAACCTCACAATCGGCCGGTCACCACCAGCAACAGCAACACGATGAGGACCAAGCCCAACCCGCCGCTCGGATAGTAGCCCCAGCTGTTGCTGTACGGCCAAGTCGGCAACGCGCCGATCAGAAGTAAAACCAAAATGATGAGAAGAATGGTGCCTATCGACATCGTGACTCTCCCTAAAGCCTGTGGAGTGACTGTAATCCCCGTCATAGCGAGGGGCAGTCGGGTCGGCGCGTGACCCCCTGTAGGGTGTCTCCTACCAGGAGCTTGTCTGAGGCAAATCCGTTCTCGCGGCCAGGCGGACAAGCTCCGATTCAAGCCTTGGCGTGCCGATGAAACGCATCTGCGGCCGCGCGCGCCGCGGGCCCCAAGACATTCGCGTGAACCAGGACGATGTGTAGCGACACATTGCGCGATGCCCCGGACACCAAGGGCAAACGCCGCAATGCGCCGCTGCGCAATTGCTCCACGAGCATGTGATCCGGCAACCAGGCATAGGCCAGACCCGCCAAAATAGTCGCGAGCGATGCGTCCATACTGCTGACGGTAAAACGCCGCTCGGCGCCAAGCCATCCCTCATCGCGAGGATTCGAGGAACCGGAGTCGCGCACGACGGCCTGGACATGGTGCGCCAAATCATCGGTGGTGAGCTCGCGCCCGAGCGCAAGCAATGGATGATCGGCGCGCGCAACGGCGACGAACTGGACATCCAGCAGCCAATCGCTCAAGTATCCCGGCGGTACTCGGCTCGTGACCACGAGGTCGCCACTGCCTTCGGTGATGGCTTGCTCTGCGCCTGACAGGACTACATCGGCGAGTTGAATTTGCGTGCTCGGACAGCTGCTCTGCAGCTCCGCAACGATGTTAAGCAAGCGCGCGCGCGGGAAAGCCGCATCGACGATCAGCTTCAACTCGCTTTCCCAGCCCTGCTTCAGGCTGCGCGCCAGGGCTTCCAACGTGCCGAGCTCCTTGACCAGCGCCCGACCCCGTGCGAGCAGTGTCTGACCATGCGGGGTCAGCACTGATTTTCGTCCCTCCACGACCAGAAGCGGCAGATCGAGCGATTCTTGAAGCCGCGCTACCGAATAGCTAATCGCCGACTGACTTCGATTCAAGACCGCGGCGGCCTGTGCAAACCCGCCCTCGTCCACCACCGCCGCCAGGACCGCCCATTGCTCCAACGTAGTTTTTGGCAAATTCACGTTCTATCCATTTTCTTGATCAATTAACCGCAAATTTTGCGCTTTTTAATTGACTTGTTCGAGCATATTGTGACTTTCACGGAGGTTCCCATGAACGAAATCAGACGCAGCCAAGAGAGAGGATTTGCCGACCACGGTTGGCTCAAGTCCTTCCATACGTTTTCATTTGCGGATTACTACGATCCGAAGCATGTCGAGTTCGGACCCTTGCGTGTGATCAACGAAGATCGCGTGCAAGCCGGAGCCGGCTTCGGCACTCATGGCCATCGCGATATGGAGATCATCAGCTATGTGTTGTCCGGCGAGCTCGCCCATAAGGATTCCATGGGCAATGGCTCAACCATTAGGCCGGGCGATGTACAGCGCATGAGCGCCGGCAGCGGCGTTCGGCACAGCGAGTTCAACCCGTCACAAACCGAGGGCACCCACTTTCTGCAGATCTGGATTCAGCCCGACAAAGTGAATATCGAACCGAGCTACGAAGAGAAGCGCTTCGCTCCCGCGGAGAAGCGCGGGCAGCTGCGGCTGATCGTCTCGCCCGACCGTGCGAACGGATCGTTGTTGATCCATCAGGACGCGCGCATTTACGCCGGCCTTTTCAGCGGCGGCGAAACGGCTGATCTTGGCGTGCAGAGCGGCCGGCGCATCTATGTGCATGTGGCGCAGGGCGCGATCGAGGCCAATGGCGTTTCGCTCAGCGCAGGCGATGCGTTGCAAATCACCCGCGGCACTGAATTGCATCTGCAGGGCGGAAAGGACGCGGAAGTATTGGTATTTGATCTACCGGGCGACGGCCAGAATCTTCAAGGCTAGGGCTCAAACTAGGAGCCTGTCTGTCGCCCAGTACTCAGACAGGCTCCCCAGGGTTCTTGCGCGACCAGTACCAGTAGAGCGGCAGCCCCGCCAGCAGCACGGCGACACCCTGCAGGGCTTGCCTGGGCGCTGCGACGAAGGTGTTGATCAACAGCGCGGCCGTGACCAATAGAAAGATCACAGGCACCACCGGATAACCGAGCGCTCGATAAGGTCGAGGCGCATCCGGCATGGTGCGGCGGAAGATGAACAAGGACCCGGTGGAGAGACCGTAGAAAAGCCAGGAGGCAAATACCACTGAATCGGTGAGCGCATCATACGAGCCTGAGAGCGCGAGCACGCTGCCCCATGCAGCTTGCGCGACGATGGCCCGGGCCGGCACATTTGAGCGCGGCGAGAGATGCGCGAGAGCCCGAAAGAACAATCCGTCGCGAGCCATTGCATACGGAACCCTGGAATTCGCCAGCACGCTCGAATGCAATGAACCGAACGAGGACACCATCAGGGCGACCGCGGTCATGGATACTGCGATCGGGCCCAGGAAGCGCTTCAACACTTCCGTGGCCACCGAGGAACTCGTCGGCACGCTCGCAATCTCGAGCGGCGACATCGCGTAGTAGTAGGCGACATTGACGAACAGGTATAGCGAAGCGACCACCAGCATGCCGCCGACGAAGGCGCGCGGCAGGTTGCGCTGCGGATTGCGGATTTCGCCGGAAAGCGGAGCGACGTTGCTCCATCCGTCATAGGCCCATAGCGCCCCCAGCATGGCGGCGCCGAAGCCGGCGTATCCGCCGCGCGCGCTGGCGGCCACGCCTTCGCAGCTACCGGCCAACCCGGAACCGCTCAAATGCGACCAAGCGCCAGGGGCAAAGACAAATGCGCTGATGGCGACGCTTAAGATCAGTGCGACTTTGGCGATCGTCAGCGCGAGCGCGGTGCGGCCTCCCGCGGTTACTGAAGCGCAATTGATCAGCGCCACGGTCCATATGGTGGCGAGCGCGACCAGCGTCAAACCGCTTACGCCAAGGTGATAGCCAAACGGGTTCGCCTCTATGCGCCAGTGTTCCAATGCTCCACCGACCGCCACATTCATGAAGATCGCAAGCCCAACCGCCAATGCCGCCTGCGATCCGGCCTTGGCGACGGCGAATGTCATCCAGCCGTACAAGAAACCAACCGCCCTGCCATATGCTCGCCGCAGGTAGACATAGTCGCCGCCCGCCTCCGGCATCATGGCGGCAATCTCGGAATACGAGAACGAGCCCGCGAGCGCCAACAATCCCGCTGTCAGCCAAACCAGCAACACCAGCTTGGCGCTACCGACATTGCAGGTCATGACCCGCGTCTTGAGAAAGACACCGGTGCCAATCATGTTGGCCACATTCACCGCGATGGCGCCCCAAGCCCCGACACCGCGGGTCAACTCGCCTCTGCCTGTCGCCGCCAAAGCTTCGTTGCTCATGGGTGTAGTAGTATCAGGGATATGAAGTTCGATGGTTCGCAAATCGGTCCGTTTTTGATCGCGATACTGGTGGTCTTCGCCATCTACCGGCGCTTTCGCCGCAGCTTCGGTCAGCAGCCGCTGCGTCCGGTGCGCATGCAAGTGCGCATCGTCGTGCTGCTGGTCATCGGTTGTTTATTGCTGCCGGCCGCCTTTCGCTCGGCCACATTCATGTCCGCGGTGGTGGCGGGAATAGCGGCGGGCGTCGCGTTGGCCATGTGGGGCGCCGCACGCACTCGGTTTCTGCGTGTTTCAGGTCAGCTGTACTATGTGCCGCATACCTACACGGGTATTGCCGTGTCGTTGCTGTTTCTAGGCAGGTTGGTTTACCGCTTGATCCAGGTGTCCGGCAATATGCACGCTATCCATGCGGCCGCCCCTGACTCGGCAAACCAAGCGTTTGCTCCGTCGAGCATGCTGCAAAGTCCGCTGACCCTCGGGCTGTATTTTGTTTTGATGGGATACTACGTTTGCTACTACAGCATGGTGCTGTGGAAGTCCAAACGAGTCGTCGCCGAGGAAGCCACGCTCAGTGCGCCGCTTCCCGGTGAACTGGAAAAACGCACCTAACGAGAGCCGGTGCTCAACTAGCGCAGCGTGATGACTACCGCATAGGTGATGAGCAGAAATGTGATCATCAAGGCGCCGTTGCCCCATCGAGATACCATTTCAACCATGATAATTTCTCCACGTTTATCGCGGCCGGAACTTTACATTTCCCAGACAAAAAATGCATGCCGCAAGTCTCAAAACTGCGGAAAAACAGCCGCTTTTTGCCGTGTTATGTCCTAAAGGAGTGCGGCGCAATTTGCGCCCGCAATCGGGTGATCCGATGAACCCCATGCAGATCAAAGTCTTGCTGTTCGGCGCCTCAGGAATGCTGGGAACCGCCGTCCTGCGCGAGTGTCTCGCCGATCCGCGGATTGCCAGGGTGGTGACCGTGGGGCGTACCGCTTCGGCTTTACATAGTGCGAAGCTCGAGGAGATTATTCATCCGGATCTATCAAATTACGACTCCATTGAATCCTCTCTCGGTGATTTTGATGCTTGTTTTTTTTGTCTCGGCGTCTCGTCCGCGGGCTTGAGCGAGGAGGAATATAGCCGCGTCACTTACGGCTACACGCTGGCGGCGGCAAACACTCTGGTTCGATTGGATCCGCGCATGACTTTTATCTACGTGTCAGGCGCCGGAACCGACAGCTCGGCGGCCGGCCGTGTCATGTGGG
>Ga0210387_10000111_pt1 | contig 57273 bp, 51 predicted proteins | sample IncBWC7OmetaG_FD_160108 | JGI IMG/M metagenome (GOLD analysis project Ga0210387, IMG submission 160108) | Forest soil microbial communities from Barre Woods Harvard Forest LTER site, Petersham, Massachusetts, United States - Inc-BW-C-7-O ... | reverse complement strand
CCGGCTGCAGGCCCCTCAAGCAAAAATGGGAATGTGCTTGGCGGCAATCTTTTCCAGCGTCTCCGCGAGCGGCGGCCATCCCACGGGAAGCACGGAGCTTGCAGTGGCCTTGCGCATTAAATAGGTAGCTTCCCCGAGAAGAAAAATCTGCACGTCGTGGCCAGCCTCGCTAAGCGCGAATCCGTGCGAGAAGACGAACGAAGCCCGCGTAGGATCATCGGTGCCCCAGGCGCTTTTCATCATGATCTTGAGGGATTTCTTCGGTTCTTCGGCTTTCGCCGCCAACGGCAAAAACGGCAATCCCAACAACTGAGAAAGAAACTGGCGTCTGGCCACGATTTTCTCCGTGAAAATGCATCCCGGGGGAAGTGGCTGAACGTTACTCTCTCATTAAACGGGCGTCAACCTGGAATTTTCAGGCGGACTGTCGAATATTCAGAACAGGCGGGGCTGGCGTTTGGGCAGTTCGCGGCCGAAATATTCGTAGGCGCGGGCGGTGGCGACTCGGCCCCGCGGCGTTCGGTCCAGCATGCCGATCTGCATCAGGTAGGGTTCGTACATTTCCTCGATCGCGTCTTCTTCTTCACTGAGGGCCGCGGCCAGCGTGCCAACGCCCACAGGCCCGCCGCCGTATTTGTCCAGCAGGGCAATCATGAGGTTGCGATCAACTTCGTCGAGGCCGTGCTCGTCCACACCGAGCATCCGCAGGGATTCCTGGGCCACTTCGCGGGTGATGCGTCCCGCCGCGCGCACTTCGGCGTAATCGCGCGCGCGGCGGAGCAACCGGTTCGCAACGCGCGGCGTGCCCCGGCAGCGCCCGGCGATTTCCTGGGCGCCGGCTTCGTCCATCTGGATGTTCAAGATTTTCGCCGAGCGGCGCAGGATGATCAGCAGTTCCTCCGGCTCGTAGAAATCGAGACGATGGACGATGCCGAAACGCGAGCGTAAGGGGGCGGTGATCAGCCCGGCGCGGGTTGTGGCGCCAATTAGCGTGAACTGGCTCAGGTGAAACGGATGAATGCGCGCGCCGGGGCCCTGTCCAATTACCAGGTCCACGCGAAAATCCTCCATCGCGGGGTAGAGCACCTCTTCCACGGCAGGCTGCAGGCGGTGAATCTCGTCGAGAAAAAACACTTCCTTTTTTTCCAGCGAAGTGAGGATGGCGGTAAGATCGCCTTTTCGCTCGAGCAGCGGCCCCGCGCTGGTCTTGATGACGACGCCCAGTTCGTTCGCGATGATTTGCGCCAGCGTTGTTTTTCCAAGCCCCGGAGGCCCATAAAGCAGCACGTGATCGAGCGCTTCGCCGCGCGTGCGGGCTGCTTCAATCGCGATGGCGATGTTTTCCTTCACGCGTTTCTGGCCGATGTATTCAGCGAGCGTTTTCGGGCGGACGCTGGCGTCGAGGCGTGCGTCGTCATCGAGCGGGGCTCCGCCAACGATGCGCTCCGCCCGATCGGGAGCATGCCCATCGCCGTGTGCAATCGCTTTTTTCTGGCTGAATTCCGCCATTTCTCCGCCACTTAACCTTTCGCCGGAAAATCCGGCCGGTTCGGGTTTACTTTCGCGCAGGCGTGCTGAGCGCTGCCAGCGTAACACGAAGCAGTTTTTCAAAGTTGGAAGCGCCAGCTTCACGTTTGGCTTCCGCCAGCGCAGCTTCCGCAGTTCGTTCATCGTAGCCAAGATTGAGCAGCGCGGATTTAACGTCGGCCTCAACACCCGCCGGCGAGGAAGGCGCGGGCTTTTCCGTCTCGATGGCCACAGCCTCCAGCTTGTCCTTGAGTTCAACGACCATTCGTTCGGCGGTCTTCCGCCCCACGCCGGGGATCTTCGTTAGCCGTGCAAGATCGCCTGTGCGAATGGCGGGAACCAACTCCTCAACGTTCATCCCCGAAAGAATTTTCAGCGCCAGCGATGGCCCCACGCCGGAAGCCCCCAGAAGCAGTTCGAAGAAATGCTTTTCGCGCGCAGAGAGAAACCCGTAAAGCGCCAGCGCGTCTTCCCGGACATGCGTGTGGATCAACAGCGTCACTTCAGCGTGGAGATCGCCGAGCGCGGCAAAAGTGGAGAGCGGCACGGCCACCAAATACCCGACACCGCCCACATCAAGGATAACTTGGTTTGGTCTCTTTTCGAGCAACCGCCCGCGCAGGAGTCCGATCATCGAGTCAAAGTATTGCCGCTCGGACGCGATGGTGTCAACGCGACGAGGGCCGGCAATTTATTTCGCGTGGTGCGGAGACGCCTTGTCGAGAAGGTGGATCAGTGAAAGTCCCGCGGCCGGGATTTTTACCGCGCCTCCTTGCACAATCTGCTTGGCGCTAAGTTCCTTGCCATAGAGGGCTTTGTTCGCGCCGTCGTCGGAGCGCATCGTCGAACCCTCCAGGGAAACGCCGGCAAACACGCCCCGTGCACGGGAATAGGAAAGTATCTCCGCTTTCATCACGATGTCGGTTTCCGCCGAAGCGTCGCGCCCCACCGGCCCGGCCGCAGCGGATGCATCCGCCCCAAGCTTCACCTTGCTGGAAAGTACGGAGTTTGCTCCCGAATCGTTCATCACCAGCAGGACGAAGTCGGTGGCCTGCCCGCCGATCTGTAAACCGAAGCTGCCGCCCTCGAGCGCAAACATCGCGGGAGCGCTCCACGGGCCGTTGTGGCCCTCGCCGGTCCGGCAGGTGATCACGCCGCGTCCGTAACTGCCACCGACGATGAAAGCGGCTTTCAAAACGGATGGGTAAACGATTACGCATTGGGACTTGTTAAGCAGGTCATGCGGAATTCCCTGGTCGGGCGTCGCCAGAATTTCCTTCATCACCGTGTAGGAATTCTTCAGTCGATCGTCTTCTTTATCCTGCGCAAACGCTCCAAAAGCGGAGAAGAACAATACGGCTGTCAAAATGCGGATTTTCATATTTCGACCCTTCCTCAGTTCGATTGCGTCAGGAAGCGGCGCGCGCCTGGAATAGCGCCGCAACTTGCGGATGGTTCCGTTCGTTAGCCAGGTCCAGCGCGGATTTGCCGTCGTTGGTCGTGGCCTGCCGATCGGCCCCGTGAGCCAGGAGAAGTTTGGCGATGTCCAGGCGTCCGTTCGCTGCGGCGGCGAGGAGCGGCGAATAGCCCGCGGAATAGCGATAATTGGGATTCGCCCCGTGCTCCAGAAGCCATTGAACAACCGCGGTGTGGCCGCTGGTGACCGCTCCGGTAAGCGCGTTGTAACCCGATCCGTTCGTGGCCACGGCGTTGATCTCCGCTCCGTGCGAGGCCAAATATTCGACAATCTCCCGATGCCCCAAAAAAGCCGCGAGGGCAACCACAGGAAATCCGTCGGGAGAAAACGAGTCGGCCGGGGCGCCATGGCTTTCGACGAGTTCCCTGACTCGCGCAAGATTGCCGACCGCGGCGGCATCGTGCAATTCCAACACGGCGCCACTGCCGATCAGATAATCGCGGATTTCCTGGCGCCCGGTGTAAACCGCCGTCAGCACCCCGGAAACGCCGGAGTCGTTCCTCGCCGACGCGAGCGAAGCATCGGCGCCTACCAGGGATTTCACTGCGGCAAGATCGCCGGCTCGGATCGCCTCGAAAAACGCCTTATGGTCAGACATTCCGCCACCTCTTAACGCCCGCTATCAGGCACAGGCCCCTAAGATTATGCGGCCTCGATATCGGTGCCAACAATCAGGAATTCCGGGACCTTCAGCTTGCCGCGGAAGATTTTTGCGGGGGCTGGTAATGGCCGGGCACGGCGCGCAAAGAGATCGCAATCCGGTTCCAGGAATTAATCGCCGAGATGGCATAGGTCAGGTCAACGATCTCTTTTTCCGAGAACTGCGCCTTCACAGCGGCGAATGCTTCGTCGGGCGCGTGGGTGCTCGAAATCAGAGTGAGCGATTCCGTCCACTCGAGCGCCGCGCGTTCGCGATCGGTGTAATAAGGGGATTCCCGCCAGGCGTCGAGTCCATAAAGACGCTGCTCGGTTTCGCCGTTGGCGCGCGCGTCTTTCCAGTGCATGTCAATGCAGAAGGCGCAGCCGTTGATCTGCGACGCGCGAAGCTTGATCAGGTGAAGAAGGGCGGGCGCCAGCCCGCATTGCCCGAGATACGCTTCCAGGTCGAACATGGCTTTCAACGGTTCTTTTGCGAATTTGCGGTAATCGAGACGAGCTGTCATGGGGAATAACCCTCCTTCTCTGCTTGGACGTGGATTACAAGTGAGCGGGTATCTGAACTCTGCAAATTAGAGCAGGGCCGATCTCAGCGGCGTGCGCGGTCTTTGCGCACTGCTTCATCGACCAGAGCGTCCAGCTCGGATCGCGTAAGCGTCACTTCGTCGGTTTCATTCTCGCCGCCGTCGCAGGTTTCCGGAAGCTCCGCGCCTCCGCCTGGAGGAGGACTCACGTGATACCGCGCGCGCGCGGCCATCAGTTTGGCAACTTCCCGCGTCGTCAGGAGTTGCGGTTCGCCGCAGAGTTTCGCGGTGAACGCAATCTTGGCAAAATGCTCGAGCGTTTCCATCCGGAAGAATGCCGTCTCGAGATCGGGTCCGCAGGTGACCGCCCCGTGATTTGCCAGCAGCAGCGCATCGTAGTGCGGAACATAAGGTTCAAGGACAGCGCCCAGATCGGGCGTGCCTGGCGTGGCGTAGCGCACCAAAGGGATTTTCCCGAGCGAAACAACCACCTCGGGCAGCAGCGCCTGGTCGAGCCCCACTCCCGCCGCCGCGAACCCCGTCGCCGTTGGCGGATGCCCGTGACAAACCGCCTGCACGTCCGGGCGCATGCGATAAAACAGCAGGTGCATTCCGGCTTCCGAAGAAATTTTCCGGTCGCCCTGCAGGTGCCGTCCGTCCATATCCATGATGACCAGGTCTTCGGGCGACATCATGCCCTTGTTCATGCAGGTCGGTGTGGTGAGGATGCGATTGGCGTCAAGGCGTATCGAAAGATTGCCCTCGCAGGCAACGATGTGGCCACGCTCATACATCCAGCGGCCCACAAGGCATATCTCGCGCCGGTATTGCTCTTCCAGTCTTCCAGGAACTTCAGGGGTCGAGTCCGTGGCCACTTGGCGGACCCTTTCCTCGGCCGAGGGACGATTCGAACCGAATCGAAATCTCAATATCCCGCTACTTCTGGCTGAGAGAGTACGCCGAGTGGCTAAGAAAGCCAAGCGCAAATTATGCGTAAATGCCGCGCAGCTTCAGAGCGGTGGCCACGCGGTCAATCGCCAGCATATAGGCGGCGATCCGGTTGTTTACCTTGTGCGTTTCCGCGTAGCGAACCACTTCGTCAAACGAGCGTTCCATGACGTCTAGTAGCCGCTCGTTCACTTCGCTCTCCCGCCAGAAGAAACCCTGGCGATCCTGCACCCATTCGAAGTAGCTGACCGTTACGCCGCCGGCGTTGCCGAGAATATCCGGCACTGTAAAGACTCCCTTGGCGTCAATGATTGCATCCGCCTGCCACGTGGTGGGGCCGTTGGCACCCTCGCAAAGAATCTTGCATTGCACCTGGTGAGCGTTCTGCTCGGTGATCTGATTTTCGATCGCCGCGGGGATCAGCACGTCGCAAGGCTGGAAAAGGACGTCTCGCGAACTCATCTTGGTGCCGCCGCCCGGGAAATCTTGAAGAGGCTTTTTCTGGGTGTAAACCCAATCGATCACTTTGGGCACGTCAAAGCCGTTCTCGTTGTACAAGCCGCCGCCGATGTCGGCGAGCCCAATGATTTTGTAGCCGGCCTTTTTCATAAGGTCCGCCGCGAGCGAGCCGACGTTTCCGAAGCCTTGAATGATCACGCGGGTGGCTTCTTTCTTCATGCCCAGCTTGGCCAAGGCCTTATCCACGCAAATCATCACGCCGCGGCCGGTGGCTTCGCGGCGCCCGCGAGACCCGCCAAGCTCGATGGGTTTGCCGGTAACCACAGCTGTGGTGGCCTGGCGGGCATGCATGGAATAGGTGTCCATCACCCAGGCCATGGTCTGTTCGTTGGTGCCGACGTCCGGCGCCGGAACATCACGCTCGGGCCCAAGCCAGTCCGAGAGCTCGGCCGTATAACGGCGGGTGAGCCGTTCAAGTTCGCCGCGGGACATCTTACGCGGGTCACAGATGATGCCACCTTTCGCGCCGCCAAAAGGAATGTCCACCACGGCGCATTTCCATGTCATCCATGCGGAGAGAGCGCGCACTTCGTCAATGCTGACGTCCGGCGCGAATCGAATGCCGCCTTTCCCGGGGCCACGCACAGTTGAATGCAGCACGCGATAGCCGGTGAAAACTTCCAGCTGCCCGTTATCCATCCCGACGGGAATGTAGAGAGTGATTTCCTTGTCCGGATATTTGAGATAGCGATAGATTCCCTGCTCAAGTCCCAACTTGTTCGCTGCCACCTCAAAACGCGCTTCGGCGTTTTGGTAGACATTCATCTCTTCCGGTGCAGGCGAGTGAGGCATGCAAAATTCTCCTTTGCCAGGACCGCTCGCGGGGCGGCCGGCTGTACAGCGTAGTGCGCCTGTATGATTCGCGCAGGCGTGAAATGTGAGGCCAAAATGGAGGTCGCGAGCGGGCTACCCACCCGTCGGGCCCGAAAATTGGCCGGGAGGCCAGTATACGAAGGGAAAACTCAGTCTGCAAGGCGACTGGGCAGAACAAGCGCCACGATCGGTTGCTAGTCAGCCAACAAGGTTCGCTGCCTATCGATGAATTTAATTGTTTCTATTGTGCGCGGAACTGTAGCGTCACCGTCAGGTGCATGGACGTCGGTTTGCCGTCCAGTTCGGCGGGCTGATATTTCCATTGCTTCAACGACGCCAGTGCCGATTCGCGAAGCAGCGCCGGACCGGAGAGCACTTTCATGGCGCTGACGTTTCCATCCGCGTCAATCAACGCGTCAATCTGAACATTGCCCGACACATGCTGCGACTTGGCCATGGATGGATAGATCGGCTGAACGGACTTGAGCAGTTTCGCGGGCTTCACATCGCCGCCGATCGGCACAGGGGCGGCCGGCTCGGCGCGATGAGACGAACCCAATCCAGAGACCGGCACAGAGGTGTTTGTGCTCTCGCTAATTTCAATGGTTGGCTCGGAGTCGCCCGTCGTGGAGGAGGCCTTTCCCCGATTGATCACCGGAGTCGCAAGGTGCACATCGCCCAAGGCAGGCTTTTTCGGCTCTTCCACCGCTGGCGTGCTGCGCGGACTCGAAACCGCGTTCGTTGTGGCAATCGAATTCGTGCTTCGGGGCGCTGCTGCCGGCGGGGTGTTTTTCGCGGCTGAGGTAACCACCGGAGCCGGTGGATTGACCGGAGTCGGTGTCAACGATGATTTGGACGCTGCAGATTCCGAACGCGTAACTCGTCTGGCGACTTCCGGCTCCGGGGCTGACACCGCTGCGGGTGAAACGGCCGGCTGCGAAGCAGTAGAGGTTCCGTCGAGCATCCCGGAAATTGCATTGCCAGGCTGGCGCGAATACCACACGCCTCCCGCAATCAGCAGCAATGAAGCGGCGATGCCCAACAAAAGTCCGGTTCTTGACTTGGAAGGAACCGCATCCGCTGGCTGCGAAGAGTCCCCAAGCAACTGCCCGCCAAAGATGGCGACTTCGGGCCGCCGAGTGAATTCCTGCGCGTCTGCGCTGAATCCGTTTTCCGGCGTTTCGGCAGCCACCGCTTCCAATTCGGGGAACGAATTAGACAGCTCCTGGGAGCTTTCCACGGCAGTCTGGGTTTCCGATTCACGGGCCAGCGGCGCCAGCCAGGAAGGAATCTTGATCTCTTCCACCTCGAGCGAAGACGGTCCGGGTTTCGATGGAGGAGGCACACTCTTCACGGGCAGGCTCCCCACCGGCTCCGAGGAAAAATTCGTGAGGTCCAAAACTTTTTTAGCCAGTTCGGGGGCGGTCGTGCCTTCGAGCGCGGGCGGCGTGGATGCGGCCGGCTTCGGCGCCTCGGCGAACAACAGTGAGCTGAGTTGCTCCTGCAAACGAGCCGCTTGCTGCTTCAGTTCATCGGTCGATTGATTCGAGGATGCCGAACTCAAGCCTGAGGAAGCTAACTTCACCGGCTTCGAATCCGCGGGAGCGAAAAGCGGCGAGGAAGCGACACTCGGAACTGCCGCGTCGGCAACAGGTGATGCTTGCAGAGAAACGGGAGACGCAGAATGTGTTGGAACTGCCGGGATCTTGGGAATTTCCGGTGAGATTCCGGCTGGCGCCGAAGGCACAGCGGCTATCGGCTTAACCGCTGCCGGAGGAACTACGGCTGGGGGCTTCGCGGCCACCGGCGCAGGCGTTCCGGGACGCGTCGCGGCTTGCGGCAGCACCGTATCCGAAGGAAAACGCATGCCCCAGAATCCGGGAGCCGGTTCCGTGAAACGCAATTCGACATAACCAACGGCGTTGCCGTCCGTCTTGGATTTCACGACCACGCACACAACTTCCTTCTTGCTTTTTTCGTTGGTCAGAAACACCAGTTGCCCGGGGGCGAGCAGCGCCGAAATGCGCAACACCGCGCCATGACCAAACACCAGCACGGTCTGCGACCGTTCGGAAAAGGGTTCGCGCTTGTCGGAGCCGTCCACGGAGCGGGCGCCGTTTACCGTGACAGGAACTTCTAGCGCAACGGGTTGCGGGCGCGCGGACGCATTGGACGCGGGCGCTGCGGGGATACTGGGAGCTGTTGGCGCGGCCGCGTTCTCTGGGTCTTTCACAATGGGTGTCATAAGCCACTCACTTAGGCTGGACTTGTGCGGACAGGCCCGCACTGCGGGCTTCCCGGTTCTACCTCTATATGGTGGGATTGCGGGGGAGGGGTCCATATAGTACGCAAGTACTACGGTGGATACATTGTGCGCGAAGAGTGAAGGTACAACTTGGAACAGAAAACTGGCTGAAAGCTGTTCGTGGGGCGCGGTTTATCCAAGTTGCGGAAAGTTCGCGAGGACCTACTTTTTGTTTAAGTCCAGCGGCGGCTGGAAGCGGGCATCCACAGCAACCTGGTACCCGGTGACCAGTTTGTTGGTTTCGTTGGCCATGCCGATCACCGCCTGCAGTTCTTTGAACATTTCCGGCGTCATGCCTTTGACAAATGCCGACGCCGTGTGGGAAGCGATGCAATAGTGGCAATTATTTGTGACGCTGACGGCGATGTAGAGGAGTTCCTTGGTCAGCGGATCGATCGCGCCGGGCCCCATGATGGATTTGAGGTCTTCCCAGGTGCGCTTCAGCAGCGCGGGATCGTGCGCGATCGCCTTCCAAAAATTATTGATGTAGTCGGTTTTGCGCGTCGCCATGATGTCGTCGTAAACCGCTTTGACGGCGGGATTGGCGTCCTTGTACTCGATAAGGCCGAAAGTGGACATGAACTCGCTCCATGGAAAATTAATCAGTGCACAAAGAATGTTAACCGGAATTTTGGCTGCGCGGTAGAGACGCCGATAGAACACAAAGTAATACGACGAGCGGCACCTCAGGATCGCAGGAATTCCTTTACCAGCAGGCTAGCGAGGCGCGGCGAATTGTGGCGAATCACGCCGTGCTCTTCGAGCAGATTATCGGCCACCAGGCGAACTTTCATCTTGGCGACATTTGCGCTGTCGACCACGACAGGTTCGGCGCCCTCCACCCGATAGCGCCGCGCCACTTCCGGCGACACCGGCTTGCGGTTCGCCACCACGTAATTGACGACGCGTTTCCCCACATGGTTTTCAATCGCGCGCAGGTGCTGGCTGAGTGTGTAGTGGGTGGTTTCGCCGGGCTGCGTCATCAAATTCGCAACATACACTCGGGGCGCGCGCGAACGCACCACCGCCTGGGCAATCTCGGGAACCAGTAAATTGGGAATCACGCTGGTATAGAGCGAGCCCGGGCCCATCAGGATCAGGTCGGCTTCCTCGATGGCTTCGATGGCCTTGGGAAGCGGGCGTGCTCCCCGCGGGCTGAGCTCAATTTTGCGGATGGGAGTCTTGCTTCGCGAAATGCTCGTCTCGCCCTGGATGCGCTTTCCGTCGATGAGCGTCGCGACCAGGTGAACGTTGGAAAGAGTGGAGGGAAAAATGCGCCCGCGAATCGCCAGAACTTTGCTCGACACGCGAACCGCCTCGGCGAAATCGCCGGTTACATGCGTCAACGCGGCCAGGAACAGATTTCCGAAATTGTGGCCAATCAGCCCTCGGCCCGCTTGAAACCTGTATTGAAACAGGCGGCTGAGCAGCGCCTCGTCCTTGGCCAGCGCCACCATGCAGTTGCGGATGTCGCCCGGCGGCAACATGCGATTTTCCCGGCGCAACCGGCCGGAGCTGCCGCCGTCGTCGGTCACCGTGACGATTGCGGTGAGGTCGCTGATGGGCCGCTCGCGCGTCGGCGCTTGATCCGAGCCGCGCACCACATACTCCTTCAGCCCGCGCAACAGCGCGGAAAGGCCCGTGCCGCCGCCCAGCGCCACAACGCGCAGACCGCGAACCCATTGGTTTTTGTTCCTCGACTTTTTCTTCACGAGCAGCTCAGTCGTCCAGGAATTTCCGCCCGGCGCGGAGTCTCAGATCCCACACGCAATCCATCGTGGCCGGCTTGCGACCGGCAGACCGGGACAATCGCCGCATTCCAAAAGCTTGTTTGTGATTACAGAATGATCCGGGCGAGCAGGTTTACCCAGCGTAACCATCTTTTTCAGGATACAGCAATTCCGTGAAGCGGGGGTCTTCCTGCAGGAACGCGAAGTCTTCATCGTTGCGGGCATGAAAGCGATTCGCGGGCCGCAGGTCGATCGCGATTTTCAGATTGGCCATGGCGGAATCCGCTTCGCCCGTCAGGCAGTCCAGGGCGGCAAGCGCGTAGTGAATGTGGTCCAGCTTGGGCGCCAGCTTGCGCGCTTTTTCCAGGCTTTCGCGGGCTTCGTCCCAGCGGCCCAAGTTCATCATGGCCACGCCGCGCTGATAGTGTTCTTCCGGCGATTTCGGATTCTGCTCGGAGGAAGGCTTCATGCGCTGTTCGACGATGCGCAAGTGCGTGCGCGCGCGGTCCGCCAGTTCCTTGCTCGGGCCCTCCAACACCTTCTCCAGCTCCTGCTTGGAGCGCTGAAATTTTTGCTGGTGAAACAATCCCATGGCCTCTTCGTAGAGCTTCATCTGCGCCCGAACCAGGGGGTCCACCATCTCAACACCGCCACGCTGTGGGGGAGGTGGAGGTAAAACGTTCTTTTTCTTAGATTTAGGGGCGCTCTTCGAAGAGCCTTTCGATCGTCCTGAAGAACCCGAGGATGTTTTCTGCACTTTCGCCATGGCGCGAATGCTAGCAGAGGCTTTGCCACACGTCAATGCAAGCCAGAGTTCCCCAACTATTCGGGCCGGTGCCGTGTTTGACAGCCTTAACCGAAGGGGAGCAGCGGCGAAAATTTCCTTTTAGAATCGGCAGCTTCTCCGCGACACTGGTAACAGTCTTTCCTTAGGCGGGAGCATGTCGGAGTGCTGGCCTGCCCTGCAGGCGTATGCTATAAGTTTGAGATGTAAGTCAGGCTAACGACTCGTGCCTTTCATAAACTTTCCTGCGCGCGAAATTAATTGCAAGCTCGTGTATTACGGTCCAGGTCTGGGCGGAAAGACCGCCAACCTGCAGTGGATCTACGACCACACGGGCCAGAATCTGAAGGGCAAGATGGTTTCGCTAGCCACGGAAACCGATCGCACCCTCTTTTTCGATTTTCTTCCGCTCGATCTGGGGACGGTGCGCGGATTCAAGACCCGCTTCCACCTCTATACCGTGCCCGGCCAGGTCTTCTACGAAGCCAGCCGCAAGCTGATCCTCAAGGGCGCCGACGGCGTGGTGTTCGTGGCCGATTCGCAGGAAGAGCGCTTGGACGCGAACTTCGAGACCATGGAAAACCTGCACGAGCACCTGAAGGAACACAATCTGAATTTCGACACGATTCCCTACGTCCTGCAGTTGAACAAGCGCGACCTGCCGAACGCCATGTCTGTGGATGAACTGAAAAAGCAGCTTCAGAAAAAAGGCGAACCGATCATCGAAGGAATCGCCATCAATGGCACCGGCGTCTTCGAAACTCTCAAGGAACTCGCCAAAATGGTGCTCGCCGAACTCAAAAAGGGCGGGTAGCACGGCCTCTGCCCGAATCGTCCGATTGTTGTGTGGTGTTCCACCAATGAGCAACGCCGACCTACTTCAGAGGATCAGCATCGAGATGGGAAGTTGTGGCGGACGTCCATGCATCCGTTGTCTGAGGATTCGCGTTGCGGATGTTCTGCACCTGTTGAGTGCGGGGGCGACGTTCGAGGAAATTATCGCTGATTACCCTCTTCTGGAGCGGGACAATCTTCTCGCCGCCATCGAGTATGCCGCTCTACAGACCGAGCCCATTGTTCTGCGTTTAGCTTGAATTTCCTGTCAATAGAGACGCCAAGTCACTTCCATGGTTACGCAAACCGCCACAGGCCGGCCGTTCTGCGTTGCCGGCCGGAATTTCCAGCGTTTCAGCGTTTCCACGGCAATCCCATCGACTTCTGGCCTTAGAGGGAATTGTGGAACAATAAGCACCAGAGCCCCTCCGCTGTTCAGATAGACGTCGTAGCGCCTGGTACCGGAATACTTCTCCTTCCTTGCCTCGTCCGAATAAGGTGGGTTTGGCATAAATATGCCTGTGGGAAGAGTGCCTCCACTTTCCTGAAACGCTTTGGTGGCAAGCTTGGGGTCCCCGTATGAACATTTCAGAGGTAAATTCGAGGAAAGAGGATTAACGGGAATTTCGAGCGGTTTACCCAAAAGGGATTTCAGATCATTGGTCGGTTCGAGTTTCAAATCCCACTTGGCAACCTCTTTGGAATCGGACAACCGCAGGAGCCGAAGGTGCAGAGCAATCTCCACGTCGGTCGGTAACAGTTCCCCGTAGAGAATTTCGTTGGCATCAACCTCCTCGCCGGCTCCATAAGCCAGAGAAATGGATTGAAGATCCATTTGAGTCAGCTCATGGGATTTCAGGAATTTTCTAAGCTTGTCACGTGGAATGATGGTTCCGGCGGGCAACCGGTTCTCGAGAGCCGCGGAAAGTTCGTCCGCGAGATATGGGCCGGATGAATCCATGCCGGTAGGCACAATCGGGAAGTCAATCACTAGGACCCTCGGAAACAGATTTGATTTCTTTTGGCTTTCGATCGTTTTTGCGATCTGTTGAGAATAGCTTTCAAAATGCGAAGTCTGAGCGCACCAGAGCGGGAGCGTTAAGCAAGAACCTAACAGCAGGTAAAGGAAAAGGAGGAGCGCCCGAAAATTTGCGGCTTTGAGATTCATTCTCGCACGTCTCTACACCCACGGCGCGAAGAAGGCGGTTCAAAAGCTGGCGCGGGCAGCAGCTTCGTTTTCGTAGGTGGGGATGGCTTCGACGAGGCGCGTGACCGTGAGCGCGTCGCGGACGCGGCCTTCGCCGCAGACGAGATGCAGCCCGCCGCCCTGCCGCGCCAGTGAAATGGACAGCTTCACGATCGCCGAAATGCCCGAACTGTCAATCTGAGGAATGTCGTTCAGGTTGATGATCACCTTGCGCGCGCCCTCGGCCACCAGCTTTTGCATGAACGCGCTCAGGTGTTCGCTGGGATCGCCAATCGTTAGCCTTCCCTGCACATCCACGAAGTGGACGCCGTTGGCTTCACGTGAAGTAATTTCCAGTGGTGGATGCAGAGTCATTGCAATTTTCCCTTAATTTTACTTTTGCAGAGCGACCGGGCGGCCGCAGGGCATCCGGGTGCGGGCGGCCTTTGCATTATACGATGATAAGGATGAAGGACAAGCCAATTGGGGTTGTACACGAACACCGGTGGGACGCAGCCCCCGCCGAGGCTCGCAAAATCCAAGAAGCGCTGCGGACCCACTGGAAGGGCGAGGACAACTTTGACGAGATCCGCACGGTGGCCGGGCTGGATGCTTCCTTCCTGCTGATGGGATCGCAGGCGCTCAAGAAGCCGGCGGGCCGCTGGAACCTGTTGCGCAACGCCAATCAGGCCATCGGCTGCGTGGTGATGTACCGCTTTCCTGAAATGGAAGAGATGGAACGCGCCCACGCGATCTTGCCTCTGGATTTTCCTTACGTGCCGGGATTGTTGAGCTTCCGGGAAATTCCAGTGCTGCTCGCTGCCCTGAGGAAATTGAGGACGATCCCCGACCTGCTGTTTTGCGACGCCCAGGGCTACGCGCATCCCCGCCGAATGGGCCTGGCGTCGCACCTCGGCGTGGTACTGAACCTTCCTACAATAGGCTGCGCCAAGAGCCTGCTGATCGGCTCGCACAAGGCGCTACCGCAAAGGGCCGGAAGTTGGACGCCGCTGGTCGACGAAAAAACCGGCGGCGAGCGAATCGGGGCCGTGGTGCGCACGCGCACCGGAGTTAAGCCCATTTACGTCTCTCAAGGCCACCGCGTCAGCCTCGAATCCGCAATCCGCCTAACCCTAGCCGTGACTGACGGCTACCGCATCCCCCGGCCCACCCGCGACGCCGACCACTTCGCAGGCGAAATAAAAAGGAAGCTTTTGGCAGGCCAAGCATCCGAAAAACGAATCTTTTCCAGCTAAATTTCAAGCCGCGGCATCGGATTCGCATGCGTATAATCTGGGCGGTCAAGTGAACATTCCCCGAAACATTCAGCGGTTGGCCCTGTAATGGGCGGGCTCAAACCTTTCGCTCCGGAGAACCTATCGATGAAGCGCATGGGCATTTTGTGTTGTTGCATATTGACCCTGGTTCTCAGTTCCCGCCCCATTCGCGCGCAACAGCCTCCAGCCTCTTCGCCAGCTACTTCGCCCGCCGCCAGCCCCTCCTCTTCCGATGCATCGAAAGCCGTCGCCGACAAGCTGAACCAATTGGACCAGAGAGTGACTGCGGCACAATCCAACGCGGACAACGCCTGGATGCTGGTCAGCGCCGCGCTGGTGTTGATGATGACCGGGCCCGGCCTCGCTCTCTTCTACGGCGGCCTGGTGCGCCACAAAAACGTGCTGGCGATCATGATGCAGAGTTTCGCGCTGATGGCCTTGATCACGGTGCTCTGGGCGGTGGTAGGCTACAGCCTCTGCTTCGGCGGAAGTGGCCCCGTGATCGGGAATTTCCAGTTTGCGATGTTGCGCGGCGTCGGCGTGGTGCCGAACGCCGATTACGCCGCCACCATCCCACAACTCACTTTCATGGTCTACCAGTTGATGTTCGCCGTCATCACGCCCGCGCTGATCACCGGCGCCACCGCCGAGCGCATGAAGTTCTCGGGCACGTGCCTGTTCATGACCCTGTGGTTCCTGATCGTCTACGCGCCGATGGCCCACATGGTCTGGGGCAAAGGCGGGTTCCTGAACGCTTCGCTGGGCGGAAGATTCCCAACGCTGGATTTTGCCGGCGGCACGGTCGTGCATATCACCTCCGGCGTTTCCGCGCTGGTCTGCGCGCTCTACATGGGCAAGCGCGTGGGATATCCGAAGCAGCCGATGCCGCCGCACAGCCTGGTTCTGAGCTTTATCGGTGCCTGCCTCTTGTGGGTCGGGTGGTTCGGCTTCAACGCCGGAAGCGCTTTGTCCTCTGGCGGCCTGGCCAGCAGCGCGTTCGTAGCAACGCATTTTGGGGCCGCCGCGGCGGCATTAAGCTGGAGCGCGGCGGAATGGCTGAAGAACGGCCGCGCCAGCGCTCTGGGCGCGATCTCGGGAGCGGTGGCCGGACTGGTGGCCATCACACCGGCCGCGGGATTTGTTGACCCGCTCTCCGCCCTGGGGATCGGCTTCGTCGCGGGAGCCTTCTGCTACTGGATGGTCACCAAATTCAAAGCCATATTCGGATACGATGATGCCCTGGACGCTTTTGGCGTGCACGGCGCGGGCGGCACCATCGGCGCGTTGCTTACGGGCGTTTGCGCGCGCATGGTCATCAATCCGATTTATGGCGACGGCAAAGCTGTCGGCGGTTTCGATGGGCACTGGGGCCAGGTCGGCAATCAACTTGTGGGCATTTTGCTGGCTTGGGTCTTCGCGATTGTTGGCACGCTCGTGATTCTGAAAATCGTCGACGCGGTCACCGGTGTGCGAGTGACCGAAGAACAGGAAATCCAAGGGCTGGACATCACCTTGCATGGAGAAGAGGGCTACAACCTGGAAGCGTAGACTAAGGATGGAATTCGGTGACAACGCCAGGCGGGAGCATAGATCCGTATGATGAAAATCGAAGCGATCATTCAGCCGTCGCGGTTCGAATCGGTGAAGGACGCACTGCTGGAAATCGGCATTGACGGCATGACCGTGACCGAGGTCCGCGGCCACGGCCGGCAGAAAGGCCACACGGAGGTCTACCGCGGCCGCGAATACACCGTTGACCTGCTGCCCAAGATCAAACTGGAGCTGGTGCTGCCGGACAACCTGGTGAACCGCGCCGTGGAAACGATTTTGAAGAGCGCCAAGACAGGCAAAATCGGAGACGGTAAGATATTCCTGAGCCGGGTTGAGGAAGCAATCCGGATCCGCAACGAGGAACGCGGCGAAAGCGCGCTGTAAGGCTCCCGATGTCCTCTCCGCGTCCAGGTCTGATTCCGAGCTTTCGCCCGAAACGCAAAACCATGGAAGAACCGCAGGTCACTCCGCTTTCTGAGCTGGCGCCGCAATGCGAAGCTCAGCGGGAACGGATTCGCAAACTATTTGAGAGCGGGGCAGGCGCCCGCGAGACGCTGCGGCAGTTGTGTGAACTGGCCGACGGCACGATCAAGAAAGTCTTCGGCGAATTGCTGCGGGTTCGCAATGAACCCGCGCAGGGCCTGGCTCTGCTGGCCCTCGGCGGCTACGGCCGCGAGATGCTCTTCCCCTATTCGGACCTGGATCTTTTGTTTCTGTTCGGCAGCGAAAAGGCCGAGGAGGAATTCCGCCCGCTCATCTCCGAATTCTCGCGCACCCTTTGGGATCTCGGCTTTCGCGTCAGTTCCGCAGGCCGTACGTTGGAGGAATGCCGCCACATTGAAGAATCGAATTCGGAGTTTCATCTCGCCATGCTCGACCGTCGCTTTCTGGACGGCGATGCTCAACTCTTCGAAAAACTGGACGCCAAAATTTTATTGGGACCCGAAAAGCAGGCGCGGCCACTGCTGCTTTCCGAACTTCAGCGCCTTACCCGCGAACGCCTAGGTCGCTACGGCAACACCATCTTTCATCTGGAGCCGAACGTAAAGGAGGCCCCGGGCGGCTTGCGCGATTACCATGCCACGCTCTGGATGCGCCAACTGGCCGGCGATCACCGCGACCGGCGTATCAGTCCTCTGAACGAAGACGAGCTCACGCGCAACGCGGTCGAGTTCTTGAGCAGCATCCGCTGCTTCCTCCATTACAGCAACGCGCGCAACGACAACACGCTCACTTACGAACTGCAGGCCGAAGCCGCGGAGCGCTCGCTGGGTATCGATGACAACCTGCGCCGCAACGCCGCCGAGTGGATGCGCCTCTACTTCCGCCATGCCAGAACGCTGAACCGCCAACTGCTGCGCTACATGGAACAGCGCCAGGTAACTCCCCTTTCCCTTCGCCAGCGCTTGATGAACGCCATGCCGGGTGGCAGAACCGAAGCGGCGATTGGAAGAGCGTTCGCCGTCCGCGATGGACTGCTGGAATTGACCAACGAGCAGGCGTTCTCTGACCGGCAAGCGATTTACGCTTTGCTCGCCGAATCGTCCCGCCTCGGCGTTCCAATGAGCCGCGACGCCGAGCGCGGCATCGCCTACATCATGTTGCATCCGGAATTGCAGCACCGGAACACGCGAATCACCTGGCCTGCGCTCAGCGAAATACTCGGCGGAGCATTTCCTTCTCTCGCGTTGCGGCCGATGCACCGCCTCGGCCTCCTGACGGAAGCCTTGCCGGAATTTCGGACCATCGATTCACTGGTTGTGCGGGATTTTTACCACCGCTACACCGTCGACGAACATTCGCTCCGCGCGATCGAGCACCTTCAGGAACTCGCGGCTCCCCTGGATCAGCGTGGCACGCACTTCGCTCCCTTGTGGCGCACCGTGGAACGCCGTGACCTGCTCACCCTTTCGCTGCTGCTTCACGACGTTGGAAAGGGCATGCCCGTCGAAAACCACGTAGCCGGCAGCCTGCAAGCCCTCGAGACAGCCGCCGATCGCCTGAAACTGAACCCGGAAGAAAAAAACGAAGTGCATTTCCTGATCGATCACCACCTGGATATGTCCGCCACCGTCCAGCGCCGCGACATCTTCGATCCCTCCACTGTTTCCGGTTTCGCCGCCATCGTTGGCAGCCTGGAACGCCTGCAACGCCTCTGCCTTCTAACATACGCCGATATTCATGCCGTAAATCCGGAAGCCCTCACTCCCTGGAAATCGGATTTGCTTTGGCAACTGTTCGTCGCCACTTCCAACCACTTCAGCCGCACCGTGGACCGCGACCGCCTCCATGTTTCCGACGAAGCCCTTCTGCTTGCTCAGGTAAGCCGCCAATCGGAAACCGCGTCCAAAGCGGAGCTCGAACGCTTCCTCGAAGGGTTCCCGCGGCGGTATCTCGCCGTTCATTCGCCGGAAGAAGTGGCACTGCACTTTGCCCTCTACCAAAAGCTGGGCGCACAGCCAGTGCAAACCGATTTGAAAGAGAGTCACCACGCTTTCGAACTCACACTGCTCTCGGCGGATCGTCCCGCCTTGTTCGCCGCGATCTCCGGCGCCTTGGCCGCTTGGGGAATGAACATCGTGAAGGCCGATGCGTTCGCGAATTCCGCCGGCGTTGTGCTGGACACCTTCCACTTCTTCGACATGCACCGGACGCTCGAATTGAATCCTGGCGAACGCGCGCGTTTTCAGCAGAGCATCGCTGACGTAGTGAACGGCAAGCAACCGCTGGAACCTCTCCTGAAAGGCCGGCTGGCCGCGGCTGTTGCGAAGCCGCCCAAGGTCACCTTCCGGACCTCCATCCAGTTTGACGACGCTTCCTCCGATCACTCCACCTTGATGGAAGTGGTCACCCAGGACAGGCCGGGACTCTTGTATGAAGTGGGTTCAGCGCTGGCTCGCCAGGGTTGCAACATTGACGTGGCCTTGATTGACACCGAGGGGCAGAAAGCCATCGACGTTTTTTATCTCACGTCACAGGGCGGAAAGCTCACCCCGCAAAAAAAGGAACTTCTGCGCGAAGTTCTGGAAGCCACCCTCGGATAGGACAGTTCAACAACCCAAGGCACGATTCCCAACCGATCCAACACTCTGTAACTGCAGAATTGCCGAGTTCGCGGTACGTTTATTGGCGCCAGGGAATTTCGACCGTCGGTGCCCATTCACGGCCCATATTGTCATCGGTGATGATTCTTTGTTTCCCCAGCCTTGCGCGCAAAGAGGGATCGCTCTCCAGCCCGAAAAATCTCGGAGGCGCATGGACTGTGTCCGCAAAGGCGCCGTAGGCCGCGAGCAAGGTCTGTCCTTCGCGCGTATCCGGCTTGAAGATCTCGGCTCCATCGATCCGGAACGCGGCCAGATTCTGCAGCCAAGTGTCGCGGTTCAGGGAAAGGGGAGAATCGCTTACGGCCAGGAAATTGATGATGCGCATACCGTAAGGAAAAACGCTGAGGCCGGTGCCAATCGTTTCATCCGATTCCGTCGTATTGAAGTAATAGACTCCCCCTGGATTCAAATGCTGGCGGATGAGTTGAAAGAATTCTTTGGAGAGCAGCGTCGTACTGTGGTCTCGCCAGTGAAAAGTGGAGTTGACGACGATCAGATCGTATTTTTCTTCGGGATGCGCGTACAGCCAGCGACGTCCGTCATCGACATAAATTTGTACCTTTTGATTTTGCAGCAACGATCGAACCGCAGAGTATTGGGAGATCAACTGCAGGTATCCCGGGTTGATTTCGACCACATCGAAACGCGAAACCCGGGGATCGTTGGCGAAGATCTGTCCCCATGACCCAGAGGCCAGGCCTATCATCAGCATTCGTTTCGGAGCGGGGTGGAGGCCGGTCACCGCGTACGCGCGAAGAACGATGTTCACGTCCTTGGCTGGATCCGTGTTGAAGTACCCATCGTAAACCCCGCCGCCGAAGACGGCGCCGCTCCCGGTAACGGCGACGATTCCGTTCCGGTTTTCCACGATCTTTGCGAACGGAACGCTGGACTCACTCCGCTGCCCAAAAACCAGCTTCTCGAAGAGCAGGCCATAACTGTGCCCCGCCAACGGAACGAGCACCAAAGCAACGACGGCCAAAACCCAGGTCCACGCGGGCTTCGACGAACTACGCACGCCCATCACGAATAGGACGAGCATGCCCGCGAGAATCCCCAGTACGCTCAGTTGAAGGCAAACCGCTCTCAGGCCTGCGTATTGCAGCCAAACAAAACCTATGCCCAGGCTCCCGGCAACGGATCCGGCGATATTTGCCGCATAAATCAGGCTGACGTGCCGGCCTGCTTCTTCATTCGCGGCAACTGATAACTGGCAGAGCATTGGCAACACGCTGCCCACCATGCCGGCAACAACAAAGAAAGCCGGTGCGCTCCACAGATACGACACACTCCTGTGCGACAGAAACGCCACCAGCGGCGGCAGAAAGGGAGAAATCGCCCCGGCACCCAACAACAGGACCCCCATGGTCCGCAGGACAATTTCTCCTCCGGCGCTCTGCGTAAATTTTTCCGACAGGTATGCCCCCGCGGCGATGCCCCCCAGATAGGTTGCCAGCAAGAGGGCAAATGCCGGGGCGCGATCCGCAGATGCAATGGAAAAAACGCGGAACCATACAATTTCCAGCCCCAGCGCCAGAAACCCGGAAATGGCCGCAAGCATCAGGGCTTTCGGCAGCGCCACCACCGGGGTTTCCCTGGCTGGTTCCTGGAAGAAATCCCTGTCAGCAGCGCCCCTTGTTTCCTTTCGGCGTCCGTAAAGATAAGCAGACGCACCGACAACCGTGTTCAAGCAAGCCGCCACGGTGACCGCCCCGCTCTGCCCGAACTCGCGCATCAGATAGGTGGCACAAACGTAACAAGCCACGGCAGAGCCGAGTGTGTTGGCGAAATACAATCTCGATACAGACAATCCAACTCGCCCGGAGCGGGAAACGAAATGCTCCACAAGCAAGGGGAGTGTCGCGCCCATTAGAAGAGTCGGAGCGACAAGCAAAAGAATGCTGAAGAGGACTACAGAGAAGAGACTCGCGCCCGCGGTAAACGTAGCGGTCCAGTGGAAAATCCGCAGCGAAATCAACCCGAAAACGGCGACGCCAAGCTCCGAAAGTCCGAACAGGATCAGTGCCTGCCGGGAAAAGCGCGAGGAGAGCCAACCGCCCAGCAGTCCGCCCAGCCCCAGCCCCAGCATAAACGCGCTGACGACCGCGGCCACGGATTCTGCGTTGACTCCGTAAATTCCGAACAGAACACGTTGCCACACCACCTGATAAATCAATGCCGGCAGCCCGGAGCACAGGAAAAGAGTGGAGAGAAGCAGGTTCTCCCTTTTCGACGGAGAAGAATCCCAAAGAAAACCTGCGGCCAGAAAAATCAGCAGATCGATGCCAAGCAAAAGCAGAACAGGAATGGTGGGCATAGTTGTCGGCGTCAGATCCGTTCGAACTAAAGTAAGGCCGACAAAATTATTTCACGTGGGGAGGAAGCCGCCTTTGCAAATCCCGTCCAGGGTTCCCAATTCGCTACTCTGCAAACAGGCGATGTCGAAATCTATCAGGCTCGGATGCTTTCGATCGGCATCCGCTTCCTGCGTCGGAAATTGCGAACCGGAGATTCAAGTTCGGTTTGGAGATCCGGGGGAACAGATCCCGTCTGTTGCCCCCTAATACTGGGAAGTGTGCATGAAGTTGATCGGTTGGGCCGCGGCTCCAATAATTTTGTGTGAGTCTTTCTCCGCGAGAAATGCCACCACTGCAAGATTGTCCTTTTTCCATCCCGGCTCGATGGCGAGTTGAATCTGGCGGTTATAGCCGGCCGGATCGCGCAAGGTGTCGATTTTTCGCAGACTGCGCACCACTGCCGCGTGTTTCAGTGTTTCGCCCGAGTTTTCTCCGGCTTTCACGTCCGTTTGGAGGCCTTTCTCCGTCAACGCTACCCAGAGTTCAGTTTCGCCGCGCGGCGAAATTCCTCCCAGGCTCTTGATCTGCACTTCAAAGACAGGCTTGTCCGGCGAGGTATTTGCTCCCGCAATAAGAGCGAGTTCCGCTTTCGGCAGGTTGGCGGCCTTCTGGATAGCTTCCCTCGCCGCCACGCTTCGGCTCCCGACAAACTCATTCTGTCCATCCACGACCATCTGTGGCGTGTAAACCCCGTCCGTGCCGAACACCTGCGAATAATCGCTTTGGCGCTGCGAGAATTCAGCCGCGGAATACGGGTCCTTCCAGCCGAGATGGTTCCAGTAATCCACGTGCTCTTCCAGTGCAACGATCTGCACGCCCTCCATGGACGGCTGCTCACTCAGCTTTTTCAGCAAGGCGTCGGCGGGCGGACAGCTTGAGCAGCCTTCCGAAGTGAACAATTCCACCACTACCACCCGCGGTGTGCTCCCCGGTTCCCGTGGCGTTGCCACGCCGGCGGTACGTCCAAAAGTTGAGAGAATCAAGAAGGCCGCCGCGCCAATGGCCGCGGCATAAAAAAACGGTGATTGCACCAGCTTCGACATCATGGCTTGCTTCCTTTAGGCTCCCGTGGCCCCAGCAAAAGATCTTGAGCCCTCGCGGAGAACGCCCTTCCCTCAGTGAGAGTCGTGAGACGCGCAAAGGTATCAGGAATTCTCGAACCGAATAACGGGAGAAGCGCGATGGTTCAGCGGGCCGCGCGGCAGCGCCGGGGCACTCAGGGTGCAACCCACAAAACCCGCAACGCTCTCAGCCACGGCCACCCTCGATCGGTATGGCGAGGCCCGTCAGATGCCCCGCCTGCTCATCCGCGAGGGATAGTACAAGCTCGGCTACATCCTCGGTCTTCGCCCATTTTGAAAAATCGGCGTCGGGCATGGACTTGCGATTCACCGGCGTATCCATGGTTCCCGGCAGAATCACGTTCGCGGTCAACCCCGCGTCGGTATTTTCCAGCGCCACTGTTTGCACCAGCATGGCCAGCGCCGCCTTGAAGGTCACATACGCGCCAAGATTGGCGTGCGGCTGCGCGGCGGTCAGGCTGCCGATCGCAATCAGCCGCCCGTCTTTTGACTTCCGCAGGTGAGGGATGCTCTGGCGAAAAACATGAAAGGCCGAAGTGAGATTGATATTCTGCATCTGCTCCCACTGGGCGTCGCTGGTCTCGGCCACCGAAGACCCTCCTGCGAATCCGCCGAGCACATGCACCAAGATGTCCAAACGCCCGTAGCGTTCTACGATTTTCGCCACGCCGCGTTTGATCTCGTCCAATTTATTGAAATCGATGGCCAACGCTTCAAAGTTGGCTTCCGGGAAATCCGCCGCCGTGATGCGCAGCGATCCGCCGATGACCTTTGCTCCCTTCTGCAGGAAGGCCCTTGTGACGGAAGATCCGAGTCCTCCGTTGGCGCCCGTGATGAAAACAACCTTGTCTTTCATGGATGATGATCCTTCCCCGGCCCGCTATTCGCGTCTGATCCCGTTGAGCCCAAGGGTCTCAGACGAGCGCGTGAATTACCCGTGCGATGGGAACTGCTCCCGCGCGGGGATGCTCCATACTCCCGATGATCAGGCGGATTGGCAAGGGTTTCCGACGAATTAGTGCGTCTCCCCATCTCTGCGACCCAGAGGACTCTCAAATGTTGCCGAGCAGCCCAGCAGGTAAATTCCCAATTCCCGTGAAACCTTTGTGCGACGCGCGTATCGCATGGGCACACTGCTCCTGCGAGCCGACTCGGCTACAACGCTTCTTGCTAATTCCGGCAGGTGAGAGTTGTGACGGGAAGTCTGAAGCGGGTGCGTGAATTTTGAACAACAAGGATGAGGTATTCCATGAATTATTCTCGTTTTCTCCAGTGCATTGCGCTCGCTCTCTCACTTTTGGTGGTGGCCTTCGGCTTTTCCCCCGCCTTCGCGCAGATGGGCTCTCATACGTCGTCGCAGTTCAAGGGACCCCAAGTGAACAAAGGCACCGTCACCCACAGCGTCAAGGATGGCAGAAGCGTCCTGACTCTTTCGAGCGATTTCGTTGTGCCGGATACGCCGGACCCGCACTGGCAAGTAGTCGATTCCTCTGGCAACGCCTATCTGCTCGACAAGCTGAAAACCCAGGCCCTTTCCGGCGCATCCTTCAAGAAGGAAATCGTAGTTCCCAGGTACGTGAAAAATGTGGCCAAAGTGCAGATCTGGTGCGCTTTCGCCGAAGTTAACCTCGGTGAGGCTTCTTTCAGTTCGCCCGTGATGTAACCGGCAGCCGATTGCTTCAAATCGAAACCGCCCGTCTCCCATTGGGACCGGGCGGCTTCCTTTTTAAAACGGAAAATGCGTCGCAACTCTGGAAATCACGCCACTAACTCTTCCACTCCACGGCAAAACTCCTGTAACCTTTGGGCGCACGGCCACTCACATAAAACGAGCCGAAGGGAGCCTTCTACATATTCATGCAGGCCACGGTCGAGCGAGAGAAGGGACTCATTACCCGGGTCATCGCCGGCGAAAACGACCTTTTCCACGAACTCATTCGTCCCTACGAACGGATGGTCTATCTCGCCATCCTCACCATGTTGCGCAATGAGCAGGAAGCGGAAGACGCATCCCAGGAAGTGATGATCAACGCGTTTCGCCACCTTAAGAGTTTTCGCGGCGAGTCCAAGTTCAGCACCTGGCTCGTGACGATCGCTATGAACGAGGCACGACAGCGGCTGCGCAAGGCCAAAGCGGCTCCCGTCGACTCGCTCGACGAAGGCAAGGAAGACCGCGAAGGCGATTTCACCCCCGCCGTGCTGACCGACTGGCGGGAAATTCCCTCCGAGGCACTGGAGAAAAAAGAGATGCGCCAGATTCTGCGCCAGGCCGTGGATCAACTGCCTCCCATTTACCGCGAGGTGCTGGTGCTGCGGGACCTTGAGGAACTCAACCAGGAAGAAACCGCCAGCGCACTGGGCATCAAAGTGCCGCTCGTGAAAGTTCGCCTGCACCGCGCGCGCATGATGCTGCAAAAATTGCTCGCCCCCACTCTGCGTCCGGCTGCTCCGACAAAAAAAGGCTTCTTCGGGAGGATGTTTCAATGACGCTGGAGTGCAAAAACGTTTGGGAACACATCTCCGGATATCTCGATAAGCAGCTCGACCCCAAGCTGCTCACGGACATCGAGAAGCACCTGGAGAACTGCGAAGTCTGCTCCGCGATTCTGGACTCCACGCGCAACATCCTGGTTCTGACCGCGGATAATCGTATTTACGAACTACCGGTAGGTTACAGCGAACGGCTGCACGCGCGCCTGGAGAAGGCCATTCGTGAAACAGCGGAATCCAGGAGCGATTCCACGTAAACTTCTCCTGCCTGCTTTTTATAAATGGTGGGTGTTTTGAAGGTGATAGTACGATTCCACTGCCAGCAGAATCAGCGTCAAAACCGATAGAGCCAACTGCACTCCCTCCGAAGCAAATTTGCTTCGCAAAATTGTCTTTTGCCGCCATGCCGATGCTGCCCGCCCCCGCAACCGGCGCACCTGCCACAACGCCAACAAATTAAACACAGCGCCCGCCAGCGCGAACATCACCATCGGGATTCGCACCGCATCAATGTGAATTCTCTGGTCCGCGACTTTCATCACTCCAATGGCCGCGCCGAATGCGGCCGCACCCAGCAGGAGTCGCAATCCGCTGAGCGCCACAAAGATCGTGCATACGCTCTGCACGATCGCCAGGAAGAGACTCGACCACCCGATCCATCGAAACCGCGATACCACCGGGTGCGCAACTTCCGTTTCCTCCGCCCCGCCGGGGGCATCAGGGGACTTGTCCATCGCCTTGCTCCACGCTGAATCGCCCAAAAAATCAGTCTGCCGGTTCCCTCGCGGCATGCAACCCGGAGGGAAACCGGCAGAAGTTCGCTTCTGGATTACTTCGACACAACCAGCAGTTCCATCGTTCCAGGCTTTACTGTTGGCCACTTATGCCCCTCGGTCGGTGGAATCATATCCGCCGCCGGCAGGTAGAGCGAGTGAGTCTTCAGGTCGAGGGCCATCGTGCGCGCGCCCTTCTTCGTCGGAACGTTTTCTGCAACGGAGTATTTGTCGGGCGCGTCCTCATGCACCACCGTCAACGTGCCGGTCTCCCCGTTGGATGAAAAAACAACATTTGTTCCGGGGTCGAACGCCGCGGCGTCGGGACCTTCGCCAATTTTGGGTGCGGCCACCACTTTTCCGGAATCCGCGTCCACCACGGCCATCATTTCGTTGTCGCAGACGGCGAACAGCCGGCGCGCCTTCGTATCCATCGCAAGCCCCGACGGTTCCTTGCAGGGAGCCAGCGGCCAGCGGTGCAGCACCGTCATCTTCGACGCATCGATATGCAGCAGTTCGCTGGTATCTTCCACGTTCACGTACACGCTGCCCTTGCCATCGGCCGCCGCAAATTCCGGCTTGCCTCCTACCGCGATCGTGCCCAGCACCGTGCCTGCCGCCGCATCAATCACCGTGGCATCCTTGCTCCGCCCGTTGAACGCGAACACCCGCTTCGTAACCGCGTCATACAATATGGCGTCCGGATTCGTTCCCGTGGGAACCGTGCCGATCGTCTTCAGTGTCTTCAGATCAAAAATGGTCACCGTGTTTGCGCGGCCGTTGCTGACGAACCCGCGTCCCAGCTCTGTCGCCAGGGCAATCCCGTGCACACCTTGCGTGTCCGGAATGTCCCCCACCACCGCGTGAGAATCCACGTCAAACACCACCACATGCGTCGAGTGCGAAAGATACAGGCGCCGCGCTTCGGCATCCACCACCAGGTAATCCCAGCCGCCCTCGCCCGTCACCGGAATTTTCCCGGAAACTTTATAGCCCGTGGCGGCGTCTGCGGCGTGCGTTTTTCCGTTCTGAACGTACGCACACAGGGCAAAAGCCAGTAGCGACGTTAATCCTGCAATCCCCAATTTTCTCATCTGCTTTTCCTTTTCTCGTTATAAGTTTGATCTGGCGCTGGCGCCAAGCATTGTAGCCGACTTCGGCCACCAGCGCGATTCGCCGATTATGAAGCCGAAGTTGACGGCGTTCCTTGCCCGCTTTAGGATGCGCCACGGAGGCATAATGCCAAGAATCTCTCGAACTCCGTTTTCCCTTTTGCCCGCTTTCGCCGCCACCCTGGTCTCCCTCTGCATTCTCTCCCCGGCAATTCGCGCGCAATCCGAGGCGGTGATTGTTGATCGGGACGTCCCCGCGAAGATGCGCGATGGCGCCATCCTCAGGGCCGACATCTATCGCCCACGGGCCGATGGAAAATACCCTGTCCTGTTGCAGCGCACTCCCTACGACAAGAACACCTCGCGCCCCTTCGGTATGAAGGCCGCCGCCCGCGGCTATATCGTCGTGGTGCAGGACGTCCGCGGACGCTTCACATCCGAGGGCGAGTGGAATCCCTTCCGGCACGAATCGAAGGACGGCTTCGACACCATCGAATGGGCCGCGGCCCTGCCGCAATCGAACGGCAAAGTCGGCATGTTCGGCGGCTCTTACGTCGGCGCCACGCAGTTGCTCGCCGCCATCGCGAGTCCTCCGCATCTATCGGGCATCGCGCCTTACGAAACCGCCTCCAATTACCACGAGAATTGGACCTACCAGGGCGGCGCCTTCGAGCAGTGGTTCAATCAATCCTGGGCCAGCGGTTTGGCGCAGAACACTCTGGTGCGCCGTGCCGCACAGGACACCAATGCGCTCAACTGGAAAGACACACTGCCGCTCGAGAGCTACCCCATTCTCGCGCAACTGGACCCCCAGTCCCTCGCTCCTTACTATCGCGACTGGCTGGCGCATCCGAATTACGACGATTATTGGAAAGCCGTCTCGCTGGAAGAGAATTATTCCCACATTCAGGTGCCGGTCCTTCATATCGCCGCGTGGTACGACATTTTTCTCGGCGGCTCTCTTCGGAATTACACGCTTTTAAAAACCCGGGCGGGCAGCGACGCCGCGCGCAACGGCCAGCACCTGCTGGTGGAACTCGGCGGCCACTCGGGTGGTTCCGACCAGCGAAAAATCGGCGACGTGGATTTCGGCCCCTCCGCGCCATATGACATGGATGAATTGCTCCTCACCTGGTATGACTACCTGCTGAAAGGCCAGGCAAACGCATTTGCCGGCAATAAACCCGTCCGCATTTTTGTCATGGGGAAAAACGAATGGCGCGACGAAGCGGATTGGCCGCTTGCCCGCGCCAAATCCACGAAATATTTTCTCCAGTCTGCGGGAAAAGCGAATGGTTCCACAGGGGACGGTCAGCTGAATACTCAGAATCCGACTACGGAGCCAAACGATTCTTATCTCTACGATCCTGCAAACGCGGTGCCCACCATCGGCGGCCCGCTTTGCTGTGATTCGGCCCATCTCGCGCCCGGCCCCCGCGATCAGCGCCCTGTAGAAGAACGCAAAGATGTTTTGGTGTACACCACTTCCGCCTTCACCAAAGACACCGAAGTCACCGGACCGGTCTCACTCGATCTCTTCGTCGGCACTTCCGCGAAGGACACGGATTACACCGCTAAACTCGTGGATGTCTGGCCCAACGGTTTCGCGCAGAACTTGACCGAGGGCATCCTCCGCCTGCGCTATCGCAATTCCTCGGAGCGACCGGAATTGGCACAGCCGAGTGAGGTCTATCACCTCACAATCGATCTCTGGGCCATCAGCAACGTCTTTCTCGCCGGACACCGTCTGCGCCTGGAAATCTCCAGCAGCAATTTCCCCCGCTTCGACCGCAACCTCAACACCGGCGAAACCCAGGCCATCTCCACCAAAATGCAATCCGCCACCAACACCATCTACCATGACAAAGAACACCCCTCAGCCCTCGTGCTGCCCATTGTTCCGTAACAGGGATATCTGGAAAGCTACAACTCGATCACAATCAAGCACTGACCAAAAACTTGTCACCCTGAGAGGCGCGCAGTTTGCGCCTCGAAGGACCTCAGCCAAAGCATTCTCCAAAACAGTAAGAGGAGTAGGCTCGAAAACTCACGTTACGAAAGGAATTCCTACGGCTTCCTCGCCGTCACCGGTCGAATCTTTTCCGCGGCCACGATCCCCTGACCCTCCAGCACGCTGTAAAATTTGTCGGCGGCCAGATTCTTCTGCGTCTCCACGGCGCCCGAAGGCCACCGTATCTCCAGGCTCTCTATTTTTGCCGCGGTTCCCAACCCGAAGTGTACGCGCAGGTCATTCTGTGAGAGATAGCTCCCGCCGCTATGAATCTCTTCCGTCTGCGTCATGCCCCCGGCAACAAGCTTCAGCCGCGCGCCAATTGCCAGGCGATTACTCTTCGTCCCGGCAAGTTCGAAACTCACCCAGTGGCGCCCCGGCAGCCCGGGATTCCGCAACACCATCGGACTCCCCTGCAAATCTTCCACCACGAGATCCATGTTGCCGTCATTGAAGAGATCGCCGACCGCCAACCCGCGTGAAACCCGCGGCTCCGTAATCGCCGGCCCGGATTCCTCGCTCGCATCGCAAAACGTCCCGTCGCCCTGGTTGTACTGCACCAGCTTGGGCTCGCGATAGCGCGCCCCCGTCTGCAGCGTATCCACCTGCGGATACACGTGGCCGTTCACGGTCACCAGATCCAGCCAGCCATCATTGTCCAGATCGACAAACGCCACGCCCCACTTCACAAATGGCACCGACGGCAACCCGATCCCCGAGGGGTACGAAACATCCTGAAAATCCCACTTCCCGTCGTTGCGATAGAGAGGACTGTTGTCCAAAGAAAAATTCGTCACTACCAGCGAAGGCCGGCCCGTGTGCAGATAATCGCCCAGCGCCACGCCCATCCCGGCCTGCTCGTGCCCGTCTTCCCCGAGCGCCGTGCCGGACTCCAGCCCAATGTCCGTGAATTTTCCGTTTCCATCGTTGCGGTAAAGAAATCCCGCCGTTGAATCGTTCGCCACATAAATGTCCGGCCGGCCGGTGTTGTTGAAGTCCGCCCACACGGTCGTCAACCCGTAGTAGCCATTCGGATCGTCTACGCCGGCCTTCTTCGAAACATCCGTAAACGTTCCGTCGCCATTGTTGTGAAACAGCGAATCGCCCGCGCCTTTCAATCCACGCGGGCCGCACTGCACATCAATCCCCATGTATTTGCAGGTGACGCTGCTGCCGAACGCGGGCGGGTGGTGAATATCCAGGTCCACATAGTTAGTCACCATCAGGTCCAGGAAGCCGTCGCGATCGTAATCGCCAAACGCCGCGCCCGTGGAAAATCGCCCGTCGCGCACGCCGGCTTTCGCCGTCACGTCGGTGAACGTGCCGTCGCCGTTGTTGTGATACAGCACGTTGCCGCCGTAGCAGGTCACATAAATATCCGGCCAGCCGTCGTTGTCGTAGTCGCCGACCGCCCCGCCCATCGCAAAGCACGGCTTCCCGATCCCTGCCTTGTCGGTGACATCAGTAAACGTTCCATCGTGGTTGTTGTGATAAAGCGCCCCGCGCGCCTGCTGCCCCTTCAATGCCATCTCCACCGTCGGCGCATTCGTGAAGTAAATGTCCAGCCATCCATCGCGGTCATAATCCAGCAGCAGCACCCCGCCGCTCATGGACTCGATGATGTAGCGGCTCTCCGGCGCGGAAGTGTGCGAAAAGCGTATGCCGGCTTTGTCGGTGATGTCCTCAAATTTCGGCACCGCGCGATCCTTGCACTTGATCGTCTTCGCCGACGGGGGCGGCGGTGGCCCCTGTGCCACGCCTTGCGCCCATCCCGCAGCTCCAACGGCCAGTCCCACCGCCAACACCACCTCCCCTCGGATGAGTCCGGTGCATCGGAATTCGACACATTTTCTGGCAAACAAACGGGCAAGCTGGATCATTTTCGAGTTTGCCTTCATTTTTCCGGCCCACAGCCAAGCCACACTGGAGATTCCACCCGCTTCAATTCCATCTGGCACACATTCTTCCCCGAATTTTTTCGATTTTTTCCCCTGCACATGTGGCTTGATTATGCCACGAACTTATTTTGGCCACGCGGAATACAAGCTCCTGACGGCCGGCGTCTAATGCAAATCCCGGATCGGCCACGCCCACCAACGCTCGCCGGATAGCAACGGAAATAAGACTGCTGCTTGCCGTCTTCAACCCTTCCGTGTACGTTAGCACTCGTTCTTCTATCCCCCCACGGGCATTACGAGCAAAATCGCCGAATTCCAGGAGTGCTTGATGAAGATTTTTTCGTCGAACGCGCGCGGATGCGTCTGTGCGCTTGCTGCTTTGGTCTTGCTCCCCGCCGCGGCATTTCCCCTCCCGGACACCCCCGAGCAGCGCGCCGGAGAACTCTCTCGAGTGATCCCTTCCGTTAGTATCGTGCGCGGCAGCCAATCGATCTCGGCGGACACCAAAGCCCCGGTCTACTGGCAGGACGTCGTCAACACGCTCGCCAGTGGCCGTGCTCGCGTCTCCCTCGACGATGGCTCGGTCGTGAATCTCGGATCCGACTCCAACTTGAGGGTTGCCAAGCACGACGCGGGCGCTCAGCAAACGGAACTTGCCGTCGGTCTCGGCAAGATCCGCATCCAGGCGCAGAAAATTTCCAAGCCTGATGGTAAATTCGAAGTCCGCACTCCCGCGGGCGTTGCCGGCGTGATCGGCACCGATTTTTATGTGGCCTACGACGGCAACACGATGAGCGTAATCGTCTTCGAAGGCAGGGTAAGATTCTGCAACCTGGCGGGAGTTTGTGTTCAAGTGGGCGTCGGCGAGATAAGCACCGCGCACACTGGAAACGCCAGCGGGCCGGCAACCCCTGCACCCGCGCCGCAGGCCGTCCTATCCGCCGTGACCAATTCCACCAGCGTGGAAATCTCCGCGCAGACTACTCCCGCTGCGAATACTTCTCTTGGAATGGTCACCAAGGCATCGTCCGCGCACCTCGGGGGCTCTCCCGGCACGGAAGGTGCCACGGTTTTCTCCGGTGATTACCTTTCTACCGATGCCGGCGGAGTATTGCAGGTGCGCGTTGGCAATCTCTCCATCGAGCTGCAAGCTAGTTCGTCGGGACATATCTTTCAAGCCCCTTACGGTGTGATCGTCACTCTAAACCGGGGGACTTTGGCCTACAACAAGCCGGCCGGACAGCCGAACGTTGTGATTGTAGCTTCCGATGTACGAATCACTCCGGTGGTGAGCCAGGCGAGCACCGGGCGCGTTTCGGTTGACGATCCATGCAATCTCATGATCCAGAGCCAGCGCGGTCAGGCCAACGTGCAAGTCGGCTCGGCATCGCAACTGGTGGAGCAAGGAAAGGCGTTTCGCGTCCGCCCGATTTCTTCGGTCAGCGAGCGCACGTCGGTGTCTCCCGACGCGGATAATTATCACGAATCGCATCAGCACCAGCCTTGTCAAGGACCCACGCAGACTCTGAACAATAAGCCCCCGAAGCCTCCCAGCTTTAGCACGTTCACCGCTGTCGCGGTGGGAGGAACAATCGTCGGGACGGTTATTCCCCTTGTGATAGCGTTCGAAAGCCCGAGTCGGCCGTGATCCGTTGCCGGGTTTTGTAACGCTCAAAAGACTCCTCAATCCTGGTCTCTTTGCAATTAACCGTCGAACTTTCTCGTCTACTGGACACGTTCCTCACATTGTGCGAGCCTGAATTTGTCCGCGCCGAAACTGATACTGCACTTTTTGGGAGACTCTCCGATGAAATCTCGATTCTTCTTTTTGCCTCCACTGGCCCTGCTCGCCGCCTCCATCGCCTCACCCGCCGACGGCTCGTGGACCGGCTGGATTTCCGACGATATGTGCGGCGCGAAAAATGCCGGGCAAGCCGGCGCGGAGTGCGCCTCGCGCTGCGTGAAAGAGCACGGCGCCAAATATGTATTCGTGAACGACACGGACAAAAAAGTTTACACCATCGACGCCCAGGACAAGGTCGCGCCTCACGCCGGACACCATGTCGTCGTCAAAGGCTCGGTCGACGGCAGCGCCCTCAAACTCGCCAGCATCGAAATGGCAAAGTAGCTCCCGAACACCCGCATTTTTGCTCAACCAGTGCCGGAAACCCGGATCGCTGCCGTTCCGAGGGCAATGTCTGCCCGGGGAACCTGCAATTCCGGGATGACTCACAAATCGGAGGCCTCGCTCCGCTGGCGAATTTCCGTTACGATAAAAGGTCGCCATGTCCACAACTCTTCTTCATGTTGCCCGCGCCTTCACTCCATCTACGGAAATTTCCGATGCCGCCGTTCTAATTCGCGATGGCGTTATCGATTCCGTCGCACCGCGCAGCGCCGTCACCTTGCCCGCAGGCGCGCGTGAAATCATCGCCACGGATAAAATCGCCACACCTGGCTTCCTCGACGTTCACATTCACGGCGCCGGCGGCCACGACGTGATGGAAGCCGCCGAGGACGCGCTCCAGGCCGTCTCGCGCATGGTCGCCACCCACGGCACCACTTCTTTCCTCGCTACCACCGTCACCGCCAGCCCCGAATCCATCTGCCGCAGCGCCGAGGGCATCGCCGGATACATTTCCACTCAACACCGGTCCGATGATTGTCGCGCCGATATTCTCGGCATCCATTTTGAAGGCCCCTTCATCAGCCCCGCGCGGCGCGGCGTGCATCCCCCGGAGTTTTTGAAACTTCCTTCCGCCGACCTGCTCGAACAATTCATTGACGCTGCGAAAGGCAACGCCCGGATCCTCACCCTGGCCCCGGAACTCCTGGGCGCAATACCCTGCATCGACGCCGCGCGCAAGGCCGGCCTCGTCGTCGCCATCGGCCACACCGACGCCACCTATGAACAAGCCCGCGCCGCCATCGCTCGCGGCGCGCATCATGCCGTCCACGTCTATAACGCCATGCGCCCCTTTTCGCACCGCGATTCCGGCGTCATCGGCGCGGTGCTCACCACGCCCGAAGTCACGGCGGAACTGATCGCCGACGGCGTGCACGTCGACGAAACCGCGATGCGCCTCCTGTTACAGGCCAAGGGCTCCGGGGGCGTCATTCTCGTCAGCGACGGCATTTCCGCCACAGGCATGCCCGACGGAAAATATACCCTCGGAAGTTTTGAAGTGACCGTATCCGGAGGAGTCTGCAGGAATTTAGAAGGGAAACTCGCGGGCTCAACCTTGACGCTCGACCGCGCGCTGCGCAACATCGTGAATCTCGGTGTGCCGCTCGCCGACGCGCTCCGTATGCTCACTTTGAATCCCGCCACTCTGCTCGGCATCGAATTCAAGAAAGGCTCTCTGCGCCCCGGCGCCGACGCCGACATCCTGCTGCTCGATGAGAGACTGCACGTGACGCAGACATGGACCCGCGGCTTTTCCAACTAGCCGCCCCGTTCCGCCGGCAAATTTCCACCGCCAGCGTCCACTTGAAAACCATCGCCCAGCCGGGTCTTCTCCAGGGCAGAAGAATAAAACAGTGGACGTTTTCCAAGCGCAATAGAGCGCAGATCTCCGCTTTAGAACGCGCTATTTGTGAATGGATTTGACGCGCCCGTGTTTTTCAGGAATTCAGCGGAATGCGCAACTCGTCCGCCAGTTTTTGCGCGCTGAACGGGCTGCACGCAAAATACCGCTCACCCACTTTCAGCGTGGGCACCTTCCGCTTTCCGTTGTTCACGCGAAGGACCAGTTCTTCGCTTTCTTCATCTCTATCAATATCCACTTCGTGGAATTCCACGCCGCGGTCCTTCAGGAAATTCTTCACCCGGCGGCAGTCCGGGCACCATCCCGCGCTGTAAATCGTGATTGGTTCCATGCTTCACTCCACCGCATTTGATGTCGTCGGCCACACCCGCGTCTCATCGCCGCGCCAACGGCGGGAAACTTACAGGGTCTAGCGGGATTCCACGGGGGCGCCGCGATATTTTCGCGCTATCTGAATGCGAATGATCGAACGCTGCAGCGCGATGTTCACCCGATCCCAATCAATGTTCGGATCCCCGGCCGCCAGGCGTTTCTCCGCCCGCGCCTTGGCTTCTTCCGCGCGCGCCAGGTCGATCTCTTCCGCGCGCTCCGCGGTTTCCGCCAGCACCGTCACGCGATCGCCCAGCACTTCCGCAAATCCGCTGATCACCGCCAGCACAACCGGCTGGCTCGACGTGCTCGTCCGGTAAGCCAACTCCCCGATCCCCAGTTCCGTCATCAGCGGCGCGTGCCCCGGCAAAATTCCCAGTTGCCCGTCCAGTCCGGGCACGGTAACTTCCACCACACTTTCGCGCAGCAGTTGCCGCTCTGGCGTCACCACGATCAGTTGGATGGATTCAGGAAGCATTCGAGTCCTAGACGCCCGCCTTCATCTTCTCGGCCTTCTCAAGAACTTCGTCAATCGTGCCGACCATGTAAAACGCCTGCTCCGGGATTTCGTCGTACTTCCCTTCCACGATCTCCTTGAAGCTGCGCACGGTGTCTTCGATCTTGACGTACTTCCCTTCGAGGCCCGTGAACTGCGCCGCCACGTACATCGGCTGCGATAGAAATTTCTCGATGCGGCGGGCGCGCGCCACCGTCCGCTTGTCTTCGTCGGACAATTCTTCGATGCCCAGAATCGCAATGATGTCCTGCAGATCCTTGTAGCGCTGCAGCACGGACTTCACTGCGCGCGCCACGGTGTAATGCTCCTGGCCCACGACTCGTGGATCCAGAATGCGCGAGAAGCTGGCCAGCGGATCGACCGCGGGATAAATACCGCGCTCCACGATCTGACGGCTCAGGTTTGTCGTCGCGTCCAGGTGCGTAAACGTTGCGGCCGGCGCGGGGTCCGTGTAGTCGTCGGCGGGCACGTAAATCGCCTGCACCGAGGTGATCGAACCGCTCTTGGTGGAAGTGATGCGCTCCTGCAACTCGCCGATTTCCGTGTTGAGGTTCGGCTGGTAACCCACGGCGGAGGGCATGCGTCCGAGCAGGGCCGAAACTTCCGAGCCCGCCTGCACGAAACGGAAAATGTTATCGATAAACAGGAGCACGTCCAGGTGCTCCTGGTCGCGGAAATATTCCGCCACCGTTACGCCGGTCAGGCCCACGCGCAAACGCGCTCCGGGCGGCTCGGTCATCTGCCCATAAATCAACGCCGCGCGCGACTTTTCCGAATTGCCCGGCACCACGACGCCGGACTCCTGGAATTCCAGCCACAGGTCGTTTCCTTCGCGCGTGCGCTCGCCCACGCCCGCAAACACCGACACGCCGCCGTGCTGCATCGCCACGTTGTGAATCAATTCCTGAATCAAAACCGTCTTGCCCACGCCCGCGCCGCCGAACAATCCGATCTTTCCGCCCTTCAAGAACGGCTGAATCAGGTCCACAACCTTGATGCCCGTCTCAAACATTTCGAGCGATGTGGACTGCTGGTCCAGCGCCGGTGATGGCCGGTGAATCGAAAATCTCGTGTCGCTCTTGATCGGCCCCAACTGGTCTACTGGTTTCCCGAGCACGTTCATCACGCGCCCAAGAGTTGCGCGGCCCACCGGCACCGTGATCGGCTCGCCCAGGTCCACGGCCTTCATTCCGCGCACCATGCCTTCGGTCGGCTCCATGGCCACCGTGCGTACGCGCCCTTCGCCCAGGTGCTGCTGCACTTCCGCGGTCACGTCCAGCGGCTCCGGCAGGTTGAATCCCTCGCTCGTGATGCGCACGGCGTTATAAATCGCCGGCAAATGCCCCTGCTCAAACTGAATGTCGAGTACCGGCCCGATGACCTGGATAACTCGTCCGACTTGTTGCTCCGCCATTTCTGCTCCTACGCGGTGTATGAAGCGCCGCTGACAATTTCGATGATCTCTTTGGTGATCGCTGCTTGCCGCACCTTGTTCATGTGCAACGTCAGACCTTCAATTACCTCTCCAGCGTTCTTGGTTGCCGCTTCCATTGCCGTCATTCGCGCGGCATGTTCCGCCGCGCACGATTCCAGCATGGTGCGTAAAACCTGCGTCTCCACATACCGCGGCAGCAACCGCGCCAGCAACTGCTGTTCTGGCTGTTCGTAAATGTAATCAATTTGCGACGACGTGGCCTCGGCTTCCGTTTCCTCGCCGGTCGGAATCTTCTCCACCGGCAGCAGCTTTTCCACAGTCAGGTCGGCCGAAATCACGTTCTTGAACTCGCTGAAGACCATGTACACGGCATCCACTTTTTCTTCCACGTACAAATCCGTCACCAGCTTCGAAATCTCACGGGCAATACCGAAATTCACCTTCGACAACACGTTCACATACTCGCCGGCAAACGTGAACCCGGCTCTCCGCAGCGCGTCACGGCCCTTTTTGCCGATCGGGATCACCGTGATCTTTTTGCCGGCCTTGCTGCGGTAAAACTCCGCCGCCTTCTTCAAGATGTTCGTGTTGAACGCGCCCGCCAGCCCGCGCTCTCCGGCCAGCACCAGCACCAGAATGCGCTCCTCGGCTCGCTTGGCAAGCAGCGGATGCTCCGGCGATTCAATCCGCGCCATCGTAGAACGCAGCACGCGCACCAGTTCCTTGGCATAAGGCCGCGCCGCCAGCGCCGCCTCCTGCGCGCGACGCAACCTTGCGGCGGCCACGAACTTCATCGCGCGCGTAATCTGCTGCGTGTTTTTCACCGAGCGGATGCGGCGCCGGAAATCGAGTAGTGTGGGCATGGTTTCTGCTTAAGCCTGGCTCCTACTTCGCCGTCGCGGCCAGCGCGGCCGTGAAGCGCTCCTTGAATCCGTCCAGCGCCGTCTTGATCGTCGCCTTAATCCCGTCGTCCAGCGCCTTCTTGGTCGCAATATCCTTTAGCACGCTGGCGTAATTCGTTTCCGCGAATTGCACGAATTCCTTCTCAAACCGCCGCACTTCGCCGACCGGAATGTTATCCAACCCGCCGCTCGTCGCCACGTACAGCACCAGCACCTGCTTTTCCACCGACAGCGGCACGAACTGGTCCTGCTTCAGCACTTCCGTCAAGCGTTGCCCGCGCTGCAACTGCGCCTGCGTTACCTTGTCCAACTGGTCCGCGCCAAACTGCGCGAATGCCGCCAGTTCACGGAACTGCGCCATGTCCAGGCGCAAGCTGCCCGCCACCTGCCGCATCGCTTTGATCTGCGCGTTGCCGCCCACACGGCTGACCGAAATGCCCACGTTGATCGCGGGTCGGATGCCGGCGTTGAACAAATCCGACTCCAGGTAAATCTGCCCGTCGGTAATCGAAATCACGTTCGTCGGGATGTACGCGGAAACGTCGCCCGCCTGCGTTTCAATCACCGGCAGCGACGTCAGCGAGCCCGCGCCCAGCTTGTCGTTCAGCTTCGCCGCGCGTTCGAGCAGGCGCGAGTGCAGATAGAACACGTCGCCCGGAAACGCCTCGCGTCCGGGAGGCCGCCGCAACAACAGCGAAATTTCGCGGTACGCTTGCGCGTGTTTCGAAAGGTCGTCGTAGAAGGTCACCGCGTGGCGTTTGTTGTCGCGGAAATATTCGCCCATCGCGCAAGCCGCGTACGGCGCGATATATTGCAGCGAAGCAGGCTCCGCCGCCGAAGACGCCACGATGATCGTGTACTCCATCGCGCCCGCGTCGGTCAGCGCCTTGATCACCTGCGCGATCGTCGAGCGTTTCTGCCCGATCGCGCAATAAATGCAGATCATGTCGTTGCCCTTCTGGTTGATGATCGTGTCCAGAATGACGGCGGTTTTTCCGGTCTGGCGGTCGCCGATGATCAGCTCGCGTTGCCCGCGGCCGATGGGAATCATCGAGTCGATGGCCTTGATGCCGGTCTGCAGCGGTTCGCGCACCGGTTGACGATCCAGAACTCCAGGCGCCAGTTTTTCCAGCGGATTCCGGATCTTCGACGTGATCGGCCCTTTGTCGTCCAGCGGCAATCCCAGCGGATTCACCACGCGCCCGATCAGCTCCGGCCCCACGGGCACGGACATAATCGTATTCGTGCGCTTTACAACGTCGCCTTCCTTCAACTCCGACGACTCGCCCAGCAGCACCGCGCCGACCTCTTCCTCTTCCAGGTTCAGCGCCAATCCGAATACGTTGTGGGGAAACGCCAGCATCTCGCCGGCCATTACCTTTTCGAGGCCATGAATGCGCGCGATGCCGTCGCCGACGCTGATGATCGCGCCGACCTCGTCCACGGAAACCGTCTGCTCGTAGTTCGCGATCTGTTCGCGAAGTATCTTGCTGATTTCGTCTGCTTTGATATTTGCCATGCCTGCTCCGTTCCCGAAGGCCTATTCCGCGGCCAGTTGCGCCCGCATCTGGTTCAGCCGGTTCCGCACCGACCCGTCATAAATCGTGTCGCCGATCCGCACCACGGCACCGCCCAGCAATGCCGGATCCAGCGAATACTTCGCTTGAATCTTTCTTCCTGTCAGGCGTTCCAGCGTCTGCTGCAACTGTGTTTTCTGCGGCGCGGTTAGCTCCGCTGCTGACGACACTTCCGCTTCTGCAACGCCTTGCCGCTGCCGGATCACGCCTTCGAATGTATGCAGAATTTCCGGCAACAGGTGCGTCCGCTGGTTGTCCACCACCACGAACAGAAAGTTCCGCACGATGCGGCTCGCGCCCATGCGCGTCGCAAGTTTCTCTATCACGCCGTGCTTCGCCGCGAGTTCCACCGCCGGGCTGCTCAAAACGCTGCGCAGTTCCGCGGACTCCGCATAGGCCGCGCCAAAATCTTCGAGTTGCTTCCTCACCGGCTCCGCCGCGCCCTGTTCCAGCGCGATGTCCGCCAGCGCCGTCGCGTATTGCAGGCTCGCCGACCTCAATTCGGCCTCCCCTGCAGGCTTTGCACAAAGCTGCTGATCATCGCTTCCTGCACCGCCGGCGTCATCTGCTTCGCCACCAGCGATTCCGCGCCATCCACAGCCAGTTTCGCCGCCAGTTCTTTCAATTCCACGCGGGCCGCGCGTTCGGCCGCTTCAATTTCCGCTTGGGCCGCCGCGCGAATTTTCTCCACGTCCAAAACCGTCGCCGCGCGCAAACGTTCCACTTCCGCCGCCGCGTCGCGCTGCGCCTGAACGCGGAACTCCGCGATCTCCCGCTCCAGGTTGCCCATTTTCGTTACCGCTTCCTGCAGCTTGCGTTCCGCCTCGGCCTTGGCGCCGGTCGCCTTGCTAATCGCGGAGCTGATATTGTCCGCGTTGCGCCGAAACATCGGCGGAAGTAGCTTTCCAAATACCCAGTAGAGCAGCCCGGCCAGGATGGCGAAGTGGATCCACTTGAAAATCAACTCGGAGAAATGTTCCGCCGAACTGCCGCCCGCTTCCGCTCCGAAAGCCGCCGCCGCTGAAAGCAGGCCAAGCGCACACACAACAAGGCCGTGGTAGATGCTCCGCTTACCCTTCATCGAGCCTCTCTCGTCGGGGTTCCTGGCGCCGGTGGCGCCTGCAGAACACGGCGCGCGATTTCCGCCGCAAGTTGCGCCGTGGTTGTTTCGATCTCTTTTTTCGCGCCGGTAAACTCGCCCGCCACGCGTTCCTTCGCCGCGTTCACTTCCGCTTCCGCCTTGCCGCGCGCTTCCTTAAGCGCCGCAGTGCGCTCATCCATCAGCTTTCTGCGATCGGCTTCCTGCTCCGCGTACACCTTCGCGCGCGCCTGCCGCAGCGCTTCTTCGTACTGCCGCACTTTCTCCGCGGCCGCGGCCTGCGCCGCTTCCGCTGCCTTCTGCGCGCCAATCGTGCGCGCGTCGCGCTCCGCCATCACCTTCAGCAATGGCTGGAAGAAAATCGACCGCATGATGACGTAGAAAAGGAGGACGATGACCGCTACGGGCACAGCCCGGAGGAACAGTTCGCCTAGTTGGTGAACCAATTCAGACATGAAAAGTTTTCGCCTATAATTTCAGGAAGGCAGCCTCGCCAACTCCCCAACCCGGTAGGAGCATACGGTGGACTTTGTGCCGCCTTACGGAACAATAATTTATATCATTCACCGCGACTCTCCGTCAACGAAACCGCGCCGCGCGGTAGTGGGTCAGTTTGAAATTCTACGGATAGATTCCCGAGCGAATCCTAAGAGCGCGTAGGTTACAGCATTTACCAGTGGAATCCAGTAGAAACGCAGTCCGACTGCAATTATTGGGCAAGTGACATAGGCCAGCACCTGCACGACCGTGTTCGCGGACGACCGCTGTTCGATATCTGGGACCGTTGCAAATGCGTAGGCTACCCAAGCACAGCCGACCAATAGTCCTGCCATTGCCCAGAGAACGATTCGTCTCTTCATGTGGAAGTCCCGGCGGCTTTCATTGTCCCGTATCATACGTGAGTCAAAGCTTTGGAAAAGGGTAGAATTTCAAATTGACCCACTACCCCCTGCGCGCGGAAAGCCCAAAATAGCGTTCCTAGTTATAATTCTGAGGCGCTTGTAATGCGCGTCCCACCAGCCAATTTGGCGCGAGGGAGTCTCCATGACCAAGACGTGGCAAACGAAACTCATTCACTCCGACGCAAAAATTCCCACCGGCTACAAATCCCTCGCCACCCCCACTTACCGCGGCTCAACTACTGTGTTTCCGTCGGCCGCAAGCGTCAAAGACACCTGGGACCAGCACAAAGTCGGCTACACCTACGGCCTCTATGGCACGCCCACCGCCCTCGAACTCGCCGCGCGCATCTGCGAACTCGAATCCGGCAACCACACCATCCTCGCTCCCGGCGGCCAGGCGGCCATTTCGCTGATAAATTTAGCGCTGCTCCAGGCCGGCGACCACATCCTGGTCCCCACCAGCGTTTATTTCCCGAATCGCAAACTCACCACACACCTTCTCTCCCGCTTCGGCGTCACCGCCACGTTCTACGATCCGCTCATCGGCGCGGGCATTTCCTCGCTCATCCAGGAAAACACCCGCTTCGTCTGGACCGAATCCCCCGGCTCCATCACGATGGAAGTCCAGGACATTCCCGCCATCGTCGCCGCCGCTCACGCCCGCGACGTGAAAGTCGTCCTCGACAACACATGGTCCGCCGGCGTGCTCTTCGACGCCTTCGCCCACGGCGTCGACATCACCATGCAAGCCGTCACAAAATACATCGGCGGCCATAGCGACCTGCTGCTCGGCTCGGTCACCGTCCGCGACGACGCAATCTACCAACGCCTCGGCGTCACGCAACAGATGCTCGGCCTCGCGGTATCCCCCGACGATTGCAGCCTCGCCCTCCGCGGCCTGCAAACGCTGGCTGTGCGCCTCTCCGCAATCGAAAATTCCGCGCTGCAAATTGCCAAGTGGCTCGCCGAACGCCCCGAACTTGAACTCGTCCTTCATCCCGCGCTGCCCTCCTGCCCGGGCCACGAATTCTGGAAGCGCGATTTCCTCGGCTCTTCCGGCGTTTTTTCGCTGGTTCTCAAACCCGGCCCCACGCAGGAGCAGGTCTTCGCCTTCGTCGACGCCCTTAAACTATTCAAGGTGGGTTACAGCTGGGCAGGAGTGACAAGCCTCGCCGTCGCCTACAACATCGGCCGCATCCCCGGCCGGCCTCCCTATGATCACCGCATCGTCCGCCTAAACATCGGCCTCGAATCCACCACCGACCTGATCGCCGACCTCGACCAAGCCCTCCCAAAACTCCGCGCCTGACGCTCTTTGGAGTGCGGCAGCTCTGCTGCCGCTTTTGAGAAGTGATGAGTGGAAAATGGCTGCTTGAGGGTGAGTTCCCGCTTTTACGCAGTAATCACTATCTCTCACTCAATTTTCAAGCGAGCTTGTCATCCTGAGGGCATCCGACAAGGATGCCCGAAGGACCTCAACTTAAAGTTTTTCAAGGTACGTAAATTTCGAGGATAATCCCGGCTTGTAGTCGCAATCCCCCGCTTCTTCGGGCCACGAAATACGAATCACGCTGCCCTACTCTTCCCGCGCCACCGCGTCATACACAAACCGGAACCTCGACGGATTCTTGTCCTTCCCAATCACCATCTCCACCTCTTCATATAATTGCAGCCCGTCCTGCGAAACCTCATACGTCCGCGTCAGCGAACCCTTCTTCGGCAGCGCCGAGGTGCTCACCAGCTTCTCCCCGTCCCACTTGGCTTCCACCACGTCCGTCCCCACTCCCGCCGGTGCGTCCGGCTTGTGCCCGTCGGTATAGAAGATTGTCTTGCGTCCCTGGTCGCCGAACATTTCCACGATCGGATCCTTCTCGGTCTTCCTCTGCAGCTTCAGCCGCACCGAAGGGTCAACCAATTCGCTGTACCGCTGCCGGTCTTCCGCCGTGTCTTTTTGCTGGCCGCCGTTGCCATGCTGTCCCCCGCCCATCCCCGGGCCGCCCATGCCTCCGCCCGGAAACCCGATGTGCGGACCGCCGTTTCCGCCCTGACCCTGCCCAGAGTTATTCACCTGCCGCTGGTTCGATCTGGCTTTGGGATCGTCGCTTTCGTCGCGATTCAGTTTCCACGCCCCCAAAATATTCGTACGCGGCACAATCTTCACCGGCGGCGGTGGAGGCGGCTCCGACGACGACCTTTGCGAAGGCACCGGCGCGATCGGCCCCGGCGGCGCCTGCGCAGCCACCGCTCCCGCCAACAGCAACCCGATTCCGCCGAAACTTAACAATTTGCCGATCTGCTTCATGGCCTTCTTTCCCGCGCGTCCCACGCGCCCGGAACCCCGTTGGATCTATTCCCTCAGACGCACACCAAAGTTCCCGGGTTGTGCACCGCTTCTTCCCGATTCGCTTCCAGCACCATCTTACTCCCCGCCGGTGTAGAATTCGCCTTTCCCGGTCGGAGGGAACATTGCTCCGTACCCTTCTCCCATTGTTCGCTTTCTTCGCGGCGCTCGTCGCTGCCCTCGCGCCCGTTGCCGCGAACCCTTCCGCCAATCTCAGCGGCGTAGTCTATTCCGAAGCCACCAATCAGCGTATCTCGCACGCTTCCGTCTGGCTCTGTGATGACGGCGGAAACCGCTTGACCGAATCCGTCACCACCACCAACGGCGAGTTCGCTTTTCCCGGCTTACACGCCGGCGCCTACATTCTGAAAATCACCGCGCCTGGTTTTGTTGCGCTTGAATTGAACGTGGACGTTAATTTCGCCACCGAACACGGCATCTCCGTATTCCTCAAGCCGGCTGAAAAATCTCCGAAAGAACAGCCGCCTGCGCCGTCAATTTCGGCTCACGAACTTTCCATGCCGGCCGCTGCAAGAAAGCTTATGGACTCCGGCAAGAAAAAACTTTACGCAGGCGCTAATGCCGAAAGCGCCCTGCATGATTTTCAAGGTGCTGTCGCAAAGGCCCCCGGCTACTACGAGGCCTACTATCAGATCGGAATGGCCTGCCTGTCGCTGCAAAAACCCACAGACGCCGAAAAAAACCTGCGCACGTCCGTCTCACTCAGCAATCAGACTTACCCGGACGCCGTTCTCGCGCTTGCCATCCTGCTTCTTGGCCGCCACGATTCCGCCGACGGTGAACCGCTCCTCCGCCGCGGTCTCGAACTGAATCCCAACTCCTGGCCCGGCTACTACGAACTGGGAAAGCTCGAACTCTATCGCATGCATCTCGAGCCCGCGCTGGACGCGGCTAAAACAGCGGAATCCCTCGACCCGCAACAACCCAAAGTCTACCGGCTGCTCTCCCTGATCCATCTCCGCCAGAAAAATTACCAAGCCGCCCTCGCCGATCTCGACGCCTACATCCGCCTCGATCCCGACAGCCCCGAAGGCCACACCGCAAAACAAATCCGCGCCGACACCCAGCGTCAGCTCGAATCTTCCCACCCCTAATTTGGATTTCTCACGGAATCGCGAATGATTTTGTAGCGGCCGCCTTCCGAGGCGGGCGCCTTTTGCCCGTCCCGGATGGTCCTGTGGGGCGGGCGCCTTACTGCTGCGCCACTACAAACTTGTCATCCTGAGGGGCGCGCAGTTTGCGGCCTGAAGGACCTCAACTGATAGATCAGGCACAATCCAACAGTTGAGATCCTTCGCCTATCCTCGTCGGGTAGGCTCAGGACGACAATCGCTCGGTAGTTGCTACCCTCATCTTGTGAGTAGTGCCTGTTAATCAAGCCAGTGGTCGAGGTCCCGCGCCCGCCCCAGCAGCCTCAGCGCCCCCAATTCGCGAAACCTCTTTGCGCGTTCCCGATAGTCGGATGCTCCTTTCGGCAGAATCGCCATGAACGGCACACCCGCCGCCTGCGCCGACAAAGCATCGTCCACGTTGTCGCCCAGATACAAAGCCGCCTTCGGATCTCGCTTTCGCAAAATCGCCAGCAAGCCGTCCGGATATGGCTTTTTCCGCGCGTCGTCCATCGTCACCACTTTGCGGAAATGCTTCGCCGCCGGCCACCGCTCGAACGAATATTCAAATTCCGCCCGCGTTCTCCCCGTAAATAAATTCAACTCCCGCCCCCGCGCCCACTTTTCCACCAACTTCGGCGTCACCAGCCATTTTTCTTTCGCCACATTCCCCGGCTTTCCGTTGCTCCCCCAATAAAACGGCTGAAACGCCTCGCGCGCCTCCTCATACGTCGTTGGCACGCCTCTCGCCGTCGCCCACTGCGACACCATCATCCAGTCGTCGTTGTTCCCCGGCCGGCGTTTCCATTTGTGCAGCTCCGCCCAGGTCGCTTTCTTTCCCGTCAGCTTTTCCACCGTCTGCAGCGCCGACCGCCAGAACGTCTCCTTCACATCAATCAGCACGCCATCCACGTCAAAAATCAGAATCTCCGGATTCACTTTCCCCGCCGCCCGTTTCGCCACGCCACTCTTCCTTTCCAACTCCACACTAGTGTACCCGCTCCCCGCTATCCCCTCGTTTTCTTGCCGCTTCCTGAACCGCCTTGCTACACTTCCTGCGTCGCGCCTTTTGCCTGACGAAGGATTCTTCATGCCCTCTTTTCCCGGTGTCGATTTCATCGATTTTGATTCCCAGCTCAACGACGAAGAGAAACTTGTCCGCCAGACCGCCCGCCAGTTCGTCGACAACGAAATCATCCCCATCATCGAAAAGCACAGCCGCGAGGGCACTTTTCCAAAGCAGCTTATCCCGCAACTCGGCGAACTCGGCTTCTTCGGCGCCAATCTTCACGGCTACGGCTGCGCCGGAATGTCCAACGTCGCCTACGGCCTGATGACCCAGGAGCTCGAACGAGGCGATTCCGGCCTGCGCAGTTTCGTCTCCGTGCAGGGCGCGCTGGTGATGTATCCGATTTATTCTTTCGGCAGCGACGCGCAAAAAGACAAGTGGCTGCCGCGCCTGCAATCCGGCAAAGCCGTCGGCTGCTTCGGCCTCACCGAACCGCAATTCGGCTCGAATCCCGGTGGCATGCTCACGCGCGCCGTGAAAAAGGGCAATCAATACATCCTCAACGGCGAAAAAATGTGGATCACGAGCGGTTCGCTCGCCGATGTCGCCGTCGTCTGGGCCAAAACGGAAGACGATAAAATCCGCGGCTTCCTGGTGGAAAAAGGCGCGCCAGGCTTCAAAGCCTGGGACGTCCACGGTAAATGGTCCCTGCGCGCTTCCGTCACTTCCGGCCTCTCCTTCAGCGATTGCGCCATCCCCGAGGAAAATCTCCTTCCCGGCGTCACCGGCCTTCGCGGCCCGCTCAGTTGCCTCAACCAGGCGCGCTACGGTATTGGCTGGGGAGCCCTTGGCGCGGCCATGGGCTGCTACGACACCGCTTTGCAATACGCCAAGACGCGCAAGCAGTTCGCCAACAAGCCCATCGCCTCGCACCAGCTCGTTCAGGAAAAGCTCGCCTGGATGATCACCGAAATCGTCAAAGGCCAGTTGCTCGCGCTCCACGTCGGCCGCCTGAAAGACAAAGGCAAGGCCGACGCCTCGCACATCTCCATGCTGAAAATGAACAACGTCGCCATCGCGCTCGAAACCGCGCGCAAATCACGCGACATCCTCGGCGCCAATGGCATCGTCGATGATTACTGCATCATGCGCCACATGAACAACCTCGAAAGCGTCTACACCTACGAAGGCACCAACGACATTCACAAACTCATCATCGGAGAAAAAATCACGGGCATCTCTGCCTTTGTCTGATCCTATGAAAAACTACCCCAAATTTTGCTTTCCGTTCTTGCTCGCTCTTTTCGTATTCACAACGGCCGCTTCCTCTCAGACGCAGGCGCCGCCGAAAGCTCCCGCAAACGCAAAGCCTCACGTCCGTACCATCACCGCTTTCGTCACTCTCGATCGCTCGCAATACCAGCTCCAGTTCGCCGAAACGGCCAAGTTCCTCGGCTACGCGAAAACCGTCTTCGAATCCCGCGGCTACACGGTCGAAACCCTTCGCATCGTCACGCAGCCCTTCCCCGAGTACACCAAGGGCCTCTCGACGGACGACGCGGTCCGCTTCTTCAAGAATCTCGACGGCCTCGCCGACCAGCACCACGTCCGCCTCTCCATCGGCTCCGCCTACCTCTCCGGCAACGACGGCGACGCCCAGGCCGATCTCCTCGCCGCCGTCCTGCAAAACACAAAAAACATTTTCGGCAATCTCACCATCACCAACGATTCCGGCATCAACTGGCCCGCTGTCAACGCCGCCGCACGCCTGATCAAGAAACTTTCCGAAACCACCGAGCACAGCGAAGGCAATTTCCACTTCGCCGCCAATGCCAGCGTCCCGCCTTACTCTCCTTTTTTCCCCGGCGCGTATCACACCGGCAGCGGCCACCAGTTCGCCATCGGCCTCGCCTCCGCCGGCCTTCTCACCAGCGCCGCGCAAAACGCCCCCGATCTCCCCACCGCGCGCCGTCAGATTATTGACGCCTTCTTCAACGCCGCCTTCGACGTAGAAGACACCGCGCAGCGCATCGACCGTGAACAGGGTTGGATCTACCTGGGGATCGATCTCTCTCCCGCTTCCTCTCAAGGCGCCTCCATCGGCGCCGCCATCGAAGCCATTTCGAAGCAGCCGCTCGGCTCCAGCGGCACCATGACCGCCGTCGGCGTCATCACTTCCGCGCTAAAAGAAATCGGCGCCCGCCGCACCGGCTATTCCGGCGTAATGCTTCCGGTCCTCGAAGACCCGACCCTCGCCGAGCGCTGGAATCAGGGCCGCTTGTCCCTCGACCAACTCCTCAGCTACTCCGCCGTTTGCGCCACCGGCCTCGACACCATTCCCCTCCCAGGCGACACCACTGTCGAAGAACTCTCCCGCATCATCGGCGACGTCGCCACCCTCTCCGTCAAATGGAATAAACCGCTCTCCGCCCGTCTGCTCCCAGTTAAGGAAAAACACGCCGGCGAAATGACCGAGTTTACCGACCCGTTCCTCATCAACGGTCTTATTCGTCCCGTTCCAGGTAAAGAACAAGTACAATGATTCCACTCTCGATGCGTGATTGCCCTGTGTGGATTTCGGACTCGGTCCATCGCTGCCAACGCTCCTATCGACCTTAAGCCGCACTTTGCCCTAAGATTGCGTCCGCGGAGGGCGCCAACATGGAAGAACAGCTCAGTCTTGAATTTCTGCGCGTAGTCGAAAATGCCGCCATCGCTGCGGCCCGCACCATGGGCTTCGGCGATCGCCACAAAGCCGACGAAGTCGCCGTCGAAGCCATGCGCAAAACCATGGATCAGCTCGAAATGGACGGCACCATCGTTATCGGCGAAGGCGAACGCGACGAAGCTCCCATGCTCTACATCGGCGAAAAAGTCGGCCTCGCCCAGCACGCGCCCAAGTCCCTTTTCCCTTCCGTGGACATTGCCGTTGACCCGCTCGAAGGCACCAACCTCTGCGCCACCGGCGCGCCCAATGCCATCGCCGTGCTCGCTGCCAGCGAAAAAGGCGGCCTGCTCCACGCTCCCGATCTGTACATGGAAAAAATGATCGTTGGCCCCTCCTGCAAGGGCGCCGTTGATCTCGACGCTCCGGTCGCCGACAACCTCAAATCCGTCGCTAAGCGCCTCGACCGCGACGTCGAAGATCTCGTCGTCATGGTTCTCGACCGCCCGCGCCACGAAAAAATGATCGAAGAGATTCGCAAGGTTGGCGCGCGCATCCGCCTCATCGGCGACGGCGATTTATCCGCCGGCATCTCCGCCGCTGTCATCGGCACGGGCGTTCACATGGTGATGGGCACCGGCGGCGCTCCCGAAGGCGTCCTCACCGCCGCGGCTCTGCGCTGCCTCAACGGCCAGATTCTCGCCCGCCTCGTCATCAGCAAACCGCTGGACGCGGAGCGCCTCGCAAAAATGGGCGTCACGGATACGAAACGTATCTACGACACTGAAGACCTCGCCCCTGGCAAAAAAATAATCTTCGCCTGCTGCGGCGTCACCGACGGCAACCTCCTCAAAGGCGTCCGCTTTTTCGGCGAAGGCATCCGCACCTCGTCCATGATCCTCACGCTCGATGAGCGCCAAGTCCGCTTCGTCGATTCCGTGCGCCTCGAAAAGCGCCCAGACCTCAAGGTCCGCTTCAACTAGTTTTTTAGCTTCAGGAATATTCCCAGGCAGGATGCGACACTACTTTGTCGCCAACCAAAAAAACGCTGTCACCCTGAGGACATCCGACGAGGATGTCCGAAGGACCTCAACTTCAATCTCTTGCACAAATTTTCGTTTGAATCGTAGAGTTTGGATCGCAAAAGCGGCAGCTCTGCTGCCGCACTCAAGAGTAATGCCCGCCCCTACTGCTCCTTCGGCACCGCCACAACCACGTTTTCATCCACCGCGACCGTCGGCGTAAACACCGTCGCCGTCTTCCCGTCGGGCAGCGCGATCTGCTTGGCTAGTCCGCTGATCGCAGGCCCGGGAGGCTTGGTCCCATTTGCGGGCGCATCCCCCGGCACCATCGAAATACGCGTCGTGCTCGGCGTGCAATTCGTCGCGCCCTGGCACGTGTCGCGCACGAATACCTGCCGCAATCCGCTGTTCGGCGCAGCCTGCACGCTCGCCGCAGTTCCACCGGCAATCTTTGGCGTGGTGGCGCGAGTGACGGCAACGAACGCCACATATCTCCCCGTCGAACTGATCGAAGGCAGAATGCTTTCCGTCCCGCTCAACGCTCCCTGCGAATCCGTCGAAATCAATGTCGTGCTGGTCTTGCAGGAGTCATCCGCTCCGATGCAGGTATCGTGCACATAAACTTGCCGCCCCGCGGGCGCACCTTCCGCAAGGTTCGTCGCCGCCGAGCTGAACGCGACGTATCTCCCGTCCGAAGTCACCACCGCGTTGTGGCTGTCCGCATTCCCAGCCGTGCCGTCGGCCGCCACGGAAACCACGCGCGTGTTCACGCTGCATCCGTTCGTCACGCCAACGCAGGTATCCTTCAGCAGTATCTGGTTCACCTGGTTCTGCTGTGAGCTGTACACCACGTAACGCCCGTCCTGGCTGATCGCAGGCGTCTCTTCCGCAATCGCCGCCGTCGCCGGGGCCCCACCTCCGATAAGGAACGAAAACGGCGCGCTGTTCCCGCCTCCAACCAGCGGCAGGCAACTCGGTTGTGTGCAGAGTCCGTTTCCAGGGTTTGTCACCTGGATGGTCGCTGTGTCCGGATTCGCCAGAAACGTCCCGGGAATCACCGCCTGTATCTGTGTACTCGAAAGACTCGTAATCGTGAGCGCCGTCGGCTGCTGCATCGGTGTCAGCATGTCGGCAAACGTCACCAGCGAGCCTCCATTATTCGATGACGACAGAAAGTTGGTTCCCGTAACCGTAATGTTCACCGAAGCATTTGCGCAAGCCGTCCCGCACGCGGGCGCGGTTCCTGGCGTCACAGAAGTCAGCGTCGGCAGCGGGTTCGGCGTTCCGTAAATGGTGAACGCCATCGTGTTCGAAAGCCCGTTCTGTCCCGTTCCGGATTGTGCAGTCAGTGTATTCACCAACCCAGTTCCCGGTTTGGTCAGCAGGTTTGCGGGCACCGTCGCGGTCATCGTCGTAACGTCCACGAAGGTCTGGTTCGGCAGCTTCTGCCCGTTCCACTGAATCACGGTCGTAGTATTGAAGCCATTGGCCGCGCTCGCATTCACTGTCAGCAGAAAGGACGGGTTTCCCGCCGGCAGTCCGCTCGGCGCTATGTTCGTCACCGTTGCACCGGTGTTGTATTGGATCGAGTTGTTGTAATCATTGCATCCGGCCAACAAGCCGAACGCGAAACCTGCGACAGCCACAGCTGTCCAAAACCGCTTCATTGAAACTCCTTCGCGCGGAACCCACCTATTCGTCCGCTTCTCTTCCCTCGGGAGAGAAACCTTCTTCGCCTGTCTGTTTGGGTTGAGATGCGAAAAAGCGTGTCCGCGTTGACCGGCCGCCCCACAGGCCCCCGAGGACTCCAGTGCCTGACTCCTGCCCCACAAACCCAGGGCACTATTATGGCCCAGGCCGCCCCCTGCACAAAGCCCGGACTCGCACTTTCTACTGCCCCACGCCTTGCGCCGCCAAGGACTCCTTCACCAACTGCGCGATTTTCTTCTGGCAGGCCGTATCGTTGATCTGTGCCGCTGCCGCCGCTCGATAATCTGCTATCGCCAGCTCTTTTCTTCCCAGCTTTCCATAGAGATCACCGCGAACCAGCCGGAAAATCGGATTCTCGGGGTACTTTTCCACCAGCGGGGTCGCCACCTGCAACGCCTGCTCGTACTTCTGGTCGAAAAGGTGCAGGTTGATCGCCAGGTAGTAACGCGCCAGCTCCCGCGTCAATTGACCGTGATCGATGGCCAGTTGCAGTTGCCGGATGCCGTCCTCTTTCGACCCGCCCGGGATGCCCATGAAAAACCGCAACACCCGGGCAATCGTCGACAGCGTGTCCACGTAGTAGTTGTAAAGCCCCAGCCCCATGTCGGCGTCCGCCATCGTTGGGTCAAGCGCCAGCGCCCGCAAAAAATGTTCCCGCGCGCGTACCCCCGCCCGCGCCGCTGCCCGGTTTTCCGTGCGCAATCCGTACATCCGCGCCGCCAGCCCACCGGCCATTCCGGCGTAAAGGTGCATCTCTGCCGATTCGTGTTTCGCCAAAGCAGCCTCAGCCAGCCCTTCCGCCTTCGCCACCACGTCGAGATACGCCTGGTCCCCCGGCGCTTTTCCCCTGTGCCGCGGCAACGTCATCCCGTATTTGTATTCCCCCGATAGGCACCAGATCTGCCACCAGCGCGCTTCCGCTTCCAGCAAGTATCCAAGTGGATGCTCCGGTTGTGCGCGTTCCAGTGCCTGCGCCTCCGGAATCGCCAGATCCATTCGCCCCGAATAAATGTGTTCCAGAATCGCATCCGTGCCCGGCGGTAGCGAAAGATTTCCCGCAGCGGAGCACCCCGGCGCCAGCAGCAACGCGCACACGCCCAGCGCCAGAAAAATAGAGTTTCGTTTCATTCGTTGAACGGAGAGCCCCGGCGGGCCTGCGCTCTCCTCCTCACGAGTGTAAGCCGTCACCTCGAACCGCCGCAAAACAATTTGCCAAGCTCATCCCCATACCTGTGGCACAGGCACTCCTGCCTGTGCTCTTCTCCGCTCCTTTGTGACGGCCGGCGTCTGCGGCGGCCGTTTTCTCTTTTCCGTTTTCCAATTTCGATTTTCCACTACACCCGCGATAGGAGGATTCCCACTCATTTGTTATTCTCGCTGCGCATGTCCATTCCCCCGGCAACTCCCCAACTGGGCGCTTCGCAGCCGGCCCTCGAGCGCGGCCTCGGCCTCAAGGAAGCCGTCGCCCTCAACATGATTGAGATCGTCGGCATCGGCCCTTTCGTCGTAAGCTCCCTCGTCATCAAGGCCATGGGCGGCCCGCAAGCCCTCATCGCGTGGCTTGCTGGCGCGCTCCTCGCCATGCTCGACGGCTTCGTCTGGTCTGAACTCGGCGCCGCCATGCCCAAAGCCGGCGGCACCTACGTCTTCCTTCGCGAAGCCTACGGTCCCGGCCGCTGGGGACGCCTCATGTCCTTCCTCTTCGTCTGGCAAACCTTTGTCCAAGCCCCGCTTTCCGTCGCTTCCGCCTCCATCGGTTTCGCGCGTTACGCCGGTTATCTCCATCCGCTCACGCTCTGGCAAGCCAAAGCCATTTCCGGCAGCCTCGTCATTTTCCTCGTGATCCTTCTCTATCGGAAAATCACCACCATCGGCAAAATTTCCGTTCTCCTCTGGCTCGGTGTCGTCGGCACCATGCTTTGGCTCATCTGGGGAGGAATCCGCCACTTCGATCCGAAGCTCGCCTTCGATTTTCCTCCCGGTGCGTTCCATCTTTCTTCGATCTGGTTCGCCGGGCTCGGCGCCGCCATGATCAACACCGTTTACAGCTACTGGGGCTACTACAACATCACCCACCTCGGCGGCGAAATCCGCAATCCTGAAAAAAATATCCCGCGCGGCATTTTTCTTTCCATCCTCGGCATCACCGTCCTTTATCTCGCCATGCAGACCAGCCTCCTCGGCGTGGTCCCCTGGCGCGAGGCCCAGAACACTCCTTTCATCGCCAGCCTCTTCGTCGAGCGCCTATACGGCTCCGGCGCCGCGCACTTTGTCACCTGGATGGTTCTTTGGATCGCCATGGCCTCCGTCTTTTCTCTCCTCCTCGGCTACTCCCGCGTTCCCTATTCCGCCGCGCTCGACGGCAATTTCTTCCCCATCTTCGCCAAAGTGCATCCGACGAAACATTTTCCCCACGTTTCGCTTCTAATACTCGGGGCGCTGGCGTTCCTCTTCAGCATCATCCTGAAACTGGAGACCGCCATCGCCGGCATTCTCGCCATGCGCCTGATCGTGCAGTTCATCGGGCAGGCCGTCGGTGTTATGCTGCTGCGCCGCCGCCTCGGCTCGGAAAGGTTGCCGTTTAAAATGTGGTTGTATCCCGTGCCCGCGGTGCTGACGATGCTCGGCTGGGCCTGGCTTTTCTGGCAAACTGGCCCGGCCCGCAAATGGGGCCTGCTCGAAATCGCCTTAGGCGCAACCGCATTTTTAATTCGCGCCCGCGAAATGCGACAATGGCCCTTCGCCCCGGCCGGAGGCGCTACGCGTGCCGCCCGACCCGCGTAGCGGCCACCTTCAGCCCAGCGTGGTTTTGTAGCGGCCGCCTTGCGCGGCGGGCTCTTGGCGAGCGCCGGAGGCGTGGCAGAGATTAGCCCAGCGCGTGAGCGCTGGGACAACGGCAATCCCGATGTGAGCCCCGTAGGGGCGGCAGATGGCACTACGCACGAAATGATCTGCCGCGCCTCCGGCGCTCGAAATGTATCGCGAAATGATCCCAGGGCTCACGCCCTGGGCTAACTGCTTTCGCCCCACCGGGGCTAAGAGGGCGTCGGTCACCGACGCTTTTTTGGAGGCCATTTGACTCGCATCCGCCTGGCAACACTCATACTCTTCACCACCTTCCTCCCGCTCGCTTCCCGTGCCCAATTCCCTCCCGCCCCCGGCACCGGCCCCGGTCTGCCCGAAACCATCGAGGCCATCGACGCCGCTCGCGTCACCACGCGCATCCTCTACATCACCGCGCACCCCGATGACGAAAGCTCCGCCATCCTCACCTATCTCGCCCGCGGTCTCCACGCCGACGTCGCGCTTCTCTCCCTCACCCGCGGCGAAGGAGGCCAGAACGCCCTCGGCCCCGAACAAGCTCCGCAACTCGGCCTCATCCGCACACAGGAACTTCTTGCCGCCACCCGCGGCTACGGCGTCAAACTCTACTTCACCCGCGCCAAGGATTTCGGCTTCTCCAAGACTCCCGAAGAAACCGAAAAAGTCTGGGGCGAACCCGTTATGGAAGACATGGTCCGCGTCATCCGCGAATTCCGCCCCAACATCGTCATCAACGGTTGGGGCGGCGTCCACACCGGCCACGGCCACCACCAACTCTCCGGCATCTGGAGCCCGAAAGCAGTAAAGCTAGCCGCCGATCCAAAATATCTTCCCGGTCCACAATTCCCCGCGTGGAACGACGCCGGCGCAGACGCTCCGATTCTCGATGTCGAACGCGGCAGCGATAATCCGAAAGGTTACGTCTTGCCGGTGGATGAAGTTTCCCCGATGTACGGCAAGTCCTGGCGCGAAATCGGCATCGACGCCTTCAGCAACCACCGCACCCAAGGCATCTCCGCCTTCCTGAGTTCCCCATTCCTCCGCCGCCCTTTGGCCCTCATCCGAGAAGACGGCCAACCACTCGACCCGCAGATTTTGAACAAACCTTTGCTGGAAATGACTACCTGGGAGGGGTGCAAGAAGTACCCCAATTCATGTGAGGGGCTGAAGGGAGTGGATTCAAAAATCCTGGAGGCAAGGAGCGCAGCACTTCAACTTGATTGGGCTGCCGCCACGAAGGATTTGAATCAGGCGCAGCGTGGAATGAGTTGGCTTGTGCCTCACAAGGACATCAAAGGAGTTCCTTGGAGTGAAACGCAAATAACCGCAGATGTCATGCAGCAAAAAATGATTAAGGCCATGCTCCTGACTGCTGGTTTTAGGATGACGGCCGAGGCGGAAAAGGCTGACGCGGTGGCAGGGGAATCTATCAAAGTCACGATTAGATATTCTTGCCGTCCCGGTGTCGAGTGCCCGGTCACAACATCCGCCAAGCTCGCGGCCGACCCACTACATGGCCCGTTCGTCCGCGTGCCCGGCATGATGAAACCACCTTCCGATAACGACGATTACACCAAAGGCGTGGAGTATGAGATCACCCTTCCAAATCCGTACCCTTACCATCCGCCGCTTGAGGGCCTCGATCCCGCGGCGGACGAAATTGAACTCGCATGTGCGAAAGTTGCATTCGACGATCACATTTCGTACGCGTCCATGCACTGCGAGCCGATAGTTCATACCGAGGCTACTTCGACCCATGTCGAGCGCGTGCCCATCCGACTCGTTCCTGCGTACACTCTGGCCGTCGAACCAACTCAGGCCATCGAAGTCCTCTCCGCCCAACACAAGCCCTTTGACGTCTTCCTCCGCGTCCATTCTTACTCCACGAAGCCGGCAACCGTCAGCGTCGGTCTCGATGTTCCCGACGGCCTTCAAGCGAGCACGCCCGTCGAAGTTCACTTCGACGGACTCGGCGACCAGTACGCCAAACTCACCGTCACGCCGCCCGCCAGGCTCGAACCCGGCAATTTCACTATCACCGCCTACGCCAAACGCGGCGACGAAAAATTCTCCACCTCGCTCGAACCGCTTCCCACCATGCCCTCGATTCTCTGGAGCGAGCCCGCGCAAACCGTCGTCCACGCCTTCGACATCAACGTTCCCGCGAATCTCCGCGTCGGCTACATCTCCGCCGAAGGCGAAATGATTCCCGAAGCGCTCAAGCGCCTCGGCATCAGCGTCGAAATGCTCGACGCCAACGCCCTCACCTTCGGCGATCTCTCCAAATACACCGCCATCGTCGTCGGCGTGCGCGCCTACGAACTCCGCCCCGAACTCGCCAGTGCCAACAAGCGCCTCCTCGATTACGTCTCCGCCGGCGGCACGCTCGTCGTCCAGTACAATCGCGATTTCATCTGGAACAAATTTCTCCCCGCGCCCTATCACGCCACCATCGGCAATCCCACGCCGCGCATCACCGACGAAATCGCCGAAGTGAAATTTCTGAAGCCTGACGATCCTCTTCTCAACACCCCCAACAAAATCACCGCCGCCGATTTCCAGAACTGGGTCCAGGAGCGCGGCCTCTACTACTGGAGCGACTTCGACACCAAATACACCCCGCTTCTCTCCATGCACGACCCCGGCGAAAAAGATCTGAACGGCGGCCTCGTCTACACCCACCTCGGCAGAGGCGTCTACATCTACACCGGCCTCGCCTTCTTCCGCGAACTCCCCGAGGGCGTTCCGGGCGCCTATCGCCTCTTCGTCAATCTCCTCAGCGCCTCTCAAACAGCGCGTTAACTAGCGCTTCGGCAGTGCCCATTTTGACAGTGCACGCTTTTCGCGGCACGCATTACTGTCACTGCACATTTTGTCCGTAGCTCAAAATAGAAAAGCTTGTCATCCTGAGGGCCGCGCTGTTTGCGGCCCGAAGGACCTCAACGTAATGAATCGTGCAAAATTCCAAAGTTGAGATCCTTCGGCTACCCTCGTCGGGTAGCCTCAGGAAGACAGATCCCGTCCGCCGCGGCATGCGCCTTCACCTTTTGTAGCGGCCGCCTTCTGAGGCGGGCGCGGTTGCACCCCCGGCACGCCCGATTCGAAACGGACGGCCTCCGAAGGCCGTCCCTACAAATTCCCAAACGCTCGCGTCCTCCCGTAAACCAACTGAACACATTCCTCCGCGCCGCCCTTCTCCCTGCGTTATGCTCTTTACTGTCCAGCACAACGGTTATTACCGCGCAGCTTCCTCACTAAAAATAGA